>JAABUT010000030.1_pt1 | contig 252696 bp, 259 predicted proteins | sample 5559281 | NCBI WGS metagenome assembly JAABUT01 (sample SAMN10711880, study PRJNA513359) | rock metagenome | isolation source: Antarctica rocks | place: Antarctica: Victoria Land, Ricker Hills nord | collected 2016-01-04 | reverse complement strand
GACACTCGACCCAACATCCAAGATCACTACCTTTACGAGCTTCATCTACCTGAGACAGTCGATTACCAACATGACTCGGAATGGGGTATCAGCGCCGTCATCAGGATCAACGATGCCTAGAGTTGATTAAGTAAGCTACATTTGTTGCCCTGATATAAATTCTTTAGTTTCACCTACTTACACCCTTCACCAGCCTGCTGCACCCAGCTCTGAGGAAGCCGCCAAGCAAGCATCCGTCTGGGAAATCATTGTAACGATAACCTGCCTCGAACCAAGACGGGTTTTATCATCGACAACGAAGCAGGCCCAATCGCGAACTGAGGCCAATGAGGCAAGTTCCCTCCTCCCTCATCCACTGCCATTCTCTCTCGTTCCTCTTCCTTTCTCTTCCCTCTCTTCCCTCTCCATCTCTCCCTCCCATCTTTCGTCTCCGTCGCTTCTCAACCTGCTAACAAAGAGACACCAACAGAAAGCAGCAGGGAAGGCGTACGATCTACTCGTTGGATCATACGTCGCCGATGTGTTCTTCCCGGCCCCAGCCCCAGCCCCGGATTGGTATCGGTGGAACCAGAGACACCGTTTGTCGGTGAGGCACGATATTTTGGAGATGACGGGAGCTTGCTTTTTTCATGTGTTCGTGGCCAGCGCCGATGAGTACAAAATCGAAGTGAAGGAGGTCAGACGTTGAAGCCGAAATGGCTTCAACCAGCAAGATGCAGGAAGTCAATGCAGCGACCAAGATTCAAAATGCGTTGACGCGCGAGCATTAGGGTTTTTCATGCATCACGCGTACTGGAGGCTCCGAGCTCCTGGTTGAATAGGCTTGGAATTGTGGGTAGCTACGTCCGTTACTCACTAACTCAATAACATTCCGCCTACGATTAGAATCTACGAGGGAGATTCTTCAAGCCGCCCCCTTTTCTCCTGGTAGGTTTGCCTACTTTGTTCAATGCCTCTTAGTGAATGGAAAGAGTTTTTGGAAGATCTTGGTTAGGTGAACTTGACGTTGGGCGAATCTTTAATGCCATCGTTTGGTGGACAAATCATCCCCAAGTTTTGACTTTAGCCAACGCCCCAACCACGCCCTACCCTTTACACCCCCTTCAATCCCCTTGCCCACCCATCAAACACCCCCCTAGCCTACCTATATACCACCCCCCACACCACCAAGGCCCCCCCCCCACTCCTCTCTTGCAACCCTTCCTTCACATCCAAAAACCCTCCCCTCCCCCCCTAAAGCCCCAAGCGCCAAAACCATCACCCCAGCAAAAAAAAACCCCGCTTCTCTCATGTGAAGAGATAATGTGAGTGCAATGAGGGTTGCGCTCGGTGGAATTCAAAAGATCCGGGTGTTGGGAGGGTCGCGCAAGGTGCTGAGGGGGCTTGGGGGAGGGGAGGGGCGGGGGCGGGGGTGGGGGGTTAGATGGCGGGTAATGAGAAAGGGAAAGGGGGGTTTTAGTATTCTGAAAGACTGCCTTTGAGCGAATGTGACCGCCACGATAGCAATGCCAACGATGCTAGTTGTGGGATTTATAGACTCATTGATGTGCTAGCTCAGTATCCGACTACATAGTCACTAGTCACGCTCTTCCCACAACGGACAGAAATTTTTTTCAGAGAAAACAGAGTGCCCGGTTGCAGAGCCCCTCACAATGTAAGATTACTTCATCGACTGTTCTCATGCTTAAACCTAGGCACAAGCCCGCAAAACGAACGGCCGTATGCTATCAGTATTGGTTCTCATGCCGCATGCTCATACTCCTTTAAGGCTGTAGGATCGGTTTACAGCCGAAAATAGGGACGGATGACTGGCTGTAGGGATTGGAATATGTGCGTGAGGGAGCTGTACTGACTGTATTTAGGAAGTCGTTTTGGATGCGGTTATGAATTGGTTTGATCATCCCCTAATCGTACCATTTCAACGGGAAACATCCCCAACGGTACCTAAAGATGAGCTTAGGTATACCCGAAGAGTAACTGCATGCGCCATGCGTCTATCTACAATACTTTAGTTCTAGGTGTAACAATGCAAACCACGACCCCTGGTCCAACCTCGTTGCAACCGCCATTGAAGGAACGATTTTCCAGCTCTCTCCCTAGGGTTCAGAAAGGACGCTTTTAATCCATCTTAAACATGTCCTCCCCATGCGGAGCCGGCAACTCTGCGACCGGCCGGTCACATTCCTCCAAATCAGGTGGTATCAATGCCTCCAACTCTTCTGGCGAGCCTCCACGCACTGGTGTGCCAAAAGCACCGGCTGTAGTCCCCTCGTCTTCTGCAAAATCAGCAAGAAGTCGGCCTCTACCGCTACTGGGCGAAGAAGCGGCTTTAGCACTCACTCCGTCGTCGAAGAGATCTTCATCTGGGTCCTGGTCGCTTCCCGGCGGCGCAGCGATGACCTGCGTCATTCCATGCATTTCCTGATCTGCGTTGGTGAGATTATCAAAACTCCAATTCGGAGTTGATCGATATGGCGTAGCCGCGAACGGTCCATGGATGCCACCAATCCCTTCATCTTCCTCCAGCTCCATACTCTCCAACATCCCTGGCTGCGGACCTTCATATCCTGGTAGCTCATCATCCACTCCGGTCCTCCTCTCCGCTGTCCCTTCCGTTAAGCCACCACCTCCCGCTTGGTGAATTGCTCCTACTCCTCGTAAGGCGCTCGACGAGCCATTGCGGGAGGAGTCGTCGAGTCGCTTGCCTTCCCCCGCCGGTGATTCAGTTCGGGAGGCATCATGAGAGTCGGAGGATGGGTTTTGGGCAGCGTTGACCAGCTGCTCAAAAAATGGGCCACCCAAAGGTTGGGGGGCCCCACGGCGATAGAAGAGGAGATAAGCAGAAGGTGTCACAACAGCCTTAACGTTATTGCGCAGTATGACCGAAGAATCTGTGTCATGTTAGCACGGTCTGAATGAGGGACCGATTAGGCGAGCTTACCATTATACTCATACCAGTTCTTGTCAATGAAATTCTGTGCAAAAGCCGTGTAATGTCCTCCACCAAGACCGCCGTAGTGGTTGTCCACGGCGAAAAGGTCGTATATTGGACTTTTGCCTTCTTCCTGCATGGCCACCCTAGAACTCAGATCAAGGCCTTCGACTGGGAAGTCCACGAATATATCTAATTTATCGCTGAAGCGACCTTGCACACTAAAACGCTTTAGGTGAATGACAAGAATATCCGGCGCTTTCCATAGCTCAAAAGTCTTGCTTGCTCGGCGATGTTCCTTACAACGTGGGCAATACCATGCGTCATTCTCGGACAGCGTCTCTGGCTTTCCAAATTCATCCAAACAGTCGCCCAGACTGATCCCATTCCTCTTCCGACTAGCCCGACGTTTCCGTCTTTCTTCAAGCTCAGGGTCAGGCATCGTTGGAATGCTTTCCCATGTGGGCGCACCTCGCAACTCATCGTCCTGAGTAGATTCAATCCCAGTAAATAAAGCGTCATAAGCCTCCGGACTCCAATCAAGGACGATGGCTTCGCCGAGTCGGATTAACGGGACGTCATTCGTTCCAGGTTGGGGTTCTTCGCGGTCGGAAGTCGTAGCAGCATCCTTACCTTTCCGGGAGTATGTGATTAGCTTCTTGCTGTCTCGAGACGTACGCTTAATAGACCTACTGTAGCGTCCACGATGCTGGACCAATCTCTGCACAGGGGGCAGGCCATCGGAATCACTGCCAGAGCCATTACCAAAGTATGAGGCTGGCGCTACTGCCGGGCTTTCCTCTACAATGTCCTCGTCGCTGGAGCTGGCACTGTCGAGCCTCTGTAGACGACGTTGAAGTTTTGATTGCGTCTTCATCTTACGATCAGTCACAGGCTCAGGCATCCTCGAAGCAATGGTAGGGTAGTCCTTGTTTTCGTCTTGTAATGTTGACCAGCCGGTCGGAATCATCTCTGATCCAGAAGAAAAATATTTCATCTCAAATAGATTCCTAACTTCCGGCGTAATGAAATTTGCGGGCTGGAGCATGCGAGCGAGCGGCTTGGATTTTGGCGCCGCTGAGTGATCAAGGTTCGTAGGTGCTGATTGAGACCCATCAACAGAATCCCGCATCGATATATCAATCATCCCATCCTCGCTCTCAAGAGACGTGGCCTGGACCTTCGAATCGGACGACGAGTCTTCATCGGTGGCCATTAGAACAGTGTCAGAATCTTCTGGAGCTGAATCGTCGACCGAGCCATGGTCTTCTCTTAAGAAGTCTCTGGTCGTCATTGTTTCGACTTTCGCCAGAACTTTTTGTAGAATAGCGTCGTAGTTCCTAACTTCGTCGCGCGTAACAATAATGTAGGAAGGGACCCCAAAGACAGCCCGATGCTGATACCTCCATGAGCCATCTTTGAGTTGGCGGTTAAAAACGGCTACAAGCATCTTATCCGCTAGCCCTGATTCGCTATCGGGAATGTCGCTCTCTTCGTCAGAGTGAGAATTATGGAAGATTAGAGGTCGAATCTTTTGGCTCTTCTTCTTCGGTGGTGGGCAATTGGTAGGCTCATCCTCAAGTTCAAAAACGGCGATGTGGTCACTTTCGGCAATCCGCTCTTCACCAATTGTAGCTTTGTCGTCAAACATCTTGTAAATTCTGTTCTTATAGATCTCCGCAACAACCGTCCGTTTAGCGTGAATGCCCGCTTTTCCAGCCACGTACTCCTTGAGAGCAGCGAAACTTGCATTTTTGTCAATGTCAACAGAAACCTGTATGGGCCGTGAGTGCAAGGGAAAGAAAAATATAATTCTAGACCACAGGTTTTCAATCGGAAGCTGCAGAGTAAGATTATTGAACGGATCGAAGATGATGCTGACTTTGTTGCAGTTCGGACAGACAACGGTGGACTTGTACATGCCAGCGAAAAGATCTGTAATCACCGAATCGTTACGAGCCTGGTATATCTCCCAGCATTTGTCCGCCATAGCGCGTAAAGCCATCGGATCATTGACCATCTCGTCGGTGGAGTCCGGTTTTTCCACATACGGCTTCTTCTGAATGCGGTTTAGGTCTTCTTGTAGACCATCCAAAAGAAACAATAGGAATTCCTGAGAATCCTGCTGTCCATAGCCGGAGAAAGAGGGTCCGTATTTGCCAATGACGTTCTTGAAGTTCCGGGGAGCGAAGGAGGAAGTTGCATTTTCACTGAACATCTCCTTAAGTAGTGACGCATAAGCTTTTGCGACTTCGCCGTTGTGAGACAATGGGTTGCTTGGATTTAATTCTTTTCTGTATTTGTCCTCTAAAGACGGGTCAGCGGATGAGTTGATTGATATGTTTTTGGAAATATAAAGACCCACGAAGAAAGTATTGGGTCAATTCCTCGATACTCCTGATGCATTGCAACGCCGAGTTCATGTAGCAGGTGTTGCCCAGATTGTTTAGCCCAGTCATTCCACGAGTTCGGCGATTCTTCTGCGCGCGGCCCCTAGTCATCATACCTCCTGTCCCGGGGGCTGGGCTTGTCCTTCCGCTACTGGTGTGCTTTGGCCTGAGTGTGTCTCTTACAGTTGTAGCACCACTTTTGGTGATACTGACCGGCACACCATTGGCTTTTGCTTGTTTAGAGGGCGCATCCGAGACCCACTCGCCACCAGCGGGACCGCCGATCTGCTCTTCGAGAACGATTACCTCATCCTGCCGCAGGCCGACAACGTCCAATGTCGAGTGCCCGTTGTACTTCTCATTTGCAGTTTCATCTTTAGCCTCAATCTGCTCACGCTGCGAGCCTAACTGTAGCTCCGCAAATGTATACACATCCAAAACAAGCTGCTTTCCTGCATCTACTGGTGTGATAGCGTTTGGCGCCGGAGAGTTACTCCGAGACTGGGCGGGAGTAATTAAGCCGGCCTGGGCATCTCCTCCTAATCCACCTAGAATTCTCCAAACTCGCACCTTCGTTCTAAGATCCACGCCAGCCAGAGGTTTGACGCGTCTTAGGAAATGTTGGAAGAGCTCATGCCTGCTCGCGAGAACTTTGATAGGTATTGCGTCCTTCTCTGCGAGCGTTTTCTTCGTCGCCCCCCCACTTGTGTCAGGAAGCTTCAACAACGTAAAGACGGGAGGATACAGTTCATACTGCAAGTTGGACGTAGTTTCACTGGTACTCGTATTGTGGCAGTACCTTGGAATGACTAGGGATCCTTTAGCAATCCCATACCAGTTGATGACCAGGTCCCAAGCTTCTTGCGGTAATATTTCGAAATCTTCTCCTATTTGTGATCCCGGCCTTAACGGTATATACGGCTCGCCCTTTTCGTCTTTTAAACCTTTAAGTGTCTGGTCCACAACTAGGTTGAGGCCTGAGTTATCTAACGGCCCGATATCTCCTTCTCTTGCTTCTTTCCCATATTTATCAGCACCTACAGCATTAGAGCCCCTGGAAAGTACCCTGGAAAGCCATTTGGTGGCGACGATATAACCTTTCTGGCCTTCTTGAAAGGGCCGTTCTGCCATTTGCATGACTTGCTTGATTTGATCATCGATTGACGGGATGTCTATGTTCGTAGTACTTGAATTTGACGAGGCCCCAGATACGTCGCGAAGCCCATTGCTGGAATTTGTCGTGGAATTGCCGCTTCGGGAAGTATGGTAAATGCTGTTCGGTACTGTATCGGTCCTATCTGCGACTGAGTCCGACGTAGAGCCTTGAGCAGATGAAGGACCTGGCTCCTGGGAAAGCATATCTACGGAGACCTCCCTTTTATGCCGCGCTGCTTGGCTTTGAGATTTCCTTCTTGGCATTATGCTCTCATCCACAGGACCAGATTTCGGCTCCATGGGAAATTGGTTAGGTACATCCTCTTCCATGTCAACATCCTCCCTGGGCCGGTCACCTTTTAACCCTTCCATGTCCGATGCCGGTCTTTTGGCAGCAGTAGGAGACGATGGTCGATCCAGCTGACCCATAACACTTCCTAGGCTCTTCTTTCTGACTCCAGCGGTATCTCTTGCCCCCAACGATTCGGTGCCTGATGTCTCCGCAGTACCTTCTCTATCAAGCGTTAAACCAGAGTATGCCGCACTGGGTGAGCTTGCGGCCGTGCTCGATAACTCTGGTGTAGGGGATCGTCCCTTTCCAGCTTTTTCAACTATCAAATGCTGCGGGAAAAAACGTGGAGGTGAGGGTGACGAGGTGAGGTTCGTTACACGGTCTGGCAAATGGATCTTTGGAGGTGAGGATAACCGCTGTATTTGTTGACTGGCTGGCGGGCTCGAACCATCCCAAACAGATGCACGTGTCGGCGATTCGGATGCTAAAGTAACTGGCGGTGAGAGCTTACGCTTCTTATGGGAAGACGTCGTGAAGGTGAAGGCCTTATTTCCCAAAGGAAACAAGGCTTGGTGTATGGGAGGGTGATCGTGTCAGGAACGAACATATGATAATGAAGCCAGGACACAGTCTAAATGATACAGTAGATGATAGACCGACTTCTTCCGTCTATCATGTGTTTCGAGGTGACTAAGTGATAGCTTGGAGGCTCTGGACTTGTGACAGTTTGTGTACGAATACGTAACTTCTAATTTTGACTTATTTGATGGCGTCGCGATTTGCCAAGCCTTTGTTCAGTGTGGTACAATGGATGAAACTTTACCGGTAAACTTCACTTTTTTATTATTAAATCATACATTTTAGCCCTGCGAAGATTGTAGACAGCATATCAGCTCAGTTCTAAAAGAATCCTATGAGGAACAGTAGAATTTGCCATTCTTCCGCTCATCGTCGGCACTTCACTTTCCGCTTCACACCAGAAGGAGGGTAAGATAATTCACCATCCTCAATATAAAAAATAGTATGGAATTGACTGTGGAACGACACTCGTTTCTAGCTGTGATAACCAGCCCAGAGTTCATAAAAGCCAAACATCTTACATCTTACATCTCTCTCGCCAGGAACCAAAAAAGCCCAAAGTGCCTGATATGCTCAATTATATCCATCCCGTAATGACATAACCATCCATCAATAACCATCGTATATACAAGCCCATTCCCCCTATCCGCTCAAAAATCGATACATATCCACACAACGCACCCCAAAAGGCTTATTAACGTTATTGCTGTCAAGATGCCCGCTCCGGCTCGATCACCGATTGTAATGAGCCTTGTCGTCACCGTTGCACCAGCCGGATGGCTATTGACGGGACCCGTTCCAGCACTTGGGTTGCTTTTGCTCGAACCTCCGTTTACCAATGATACGGGCGGGTATACCTTCTGTATTAAATTTGCCTGTATAACACTCAATGCACTCATCTGCTCTCCCACCCCTTGCATATTATCCCACGATCCTTGATACCATTTCCGCCCACAGGTAGTGCCGCCATTTGGTGCTCCGCTACATTGGCCTGCGGCACCGGTGGCAGAGGTGCGTAGTTTCTGCATAATAAAGTTCTCGGTGAAGGGAGCGATTTGCGTTGTGGCGGCCATCCACCGGGCGAGATAGGCTTTGAACGAAGGCTGATCGTTGTTGCAGCTTGCTTGCGGTTCGCAAGCGACTTCGACCATAACATTTCCCCCTCCATACTGGCTCGGAAAGAAGACTGCAGAGCCATTGAGGAAACCCTCAACGCGCGTGCGCCAGGTGGAGGAACCATTGGTCTATATGTAGAAGAACGGGTCAACTTCCTAGTCGGAAAACCAACGTTGAAAGAGGAGACTTACATAGTTGTACATGTTTGCGGCGCCCATCAGGTACGTGCCCACATTATACGTCCATTGAAGTGGTGTGGCTTGGGTACAGTTGTTCGCGATATCAGCTCCATCGTAGACTAAGTATTGCTTCGTAAGAAGCGGTGTCGTCAACGCCCAATCGTAGGACTTCTCGGCCCATTGTGCGTAAGTGTCGTTGCCCGTATATCTAGCAAGGCGAGCCGCAAGCTGGAAAAAGCCTCCGTTCGAGATGCTGTTTTTGTAGTTGTAACCTTTGTTGAAGGTGAAGATCTGCCACCGAAGTCCACCTCCACAATTTTGTGTGTCCCATCGTTCGACTTGCTCGTTGAAGACTGCCTGAGCGAGAGACAGCCATGACGGCTGTTTTGGTGGAGGATCGGGGAACTTCATCTCAGCAGCAGACATTGCTGCGAATGCCCAAAAGGCTTGGTCATCATTGCCCTGTCGGATAGTCAATGGATGCTGTATAGGAGAACGCTTTCCCGTTGGCGGTTTCTTATAAGCTTACCTCTGTTTTGGTCTGATTTGGCGGCATAAAGTCCTGGTTGGGTCCAATCTGGGCCAAAAGACCTTGCGTTACCACGTCATTGTATGTATTGTCACCCGTATAGTACCAGTATTCGACCATTTGACCAAACATCGCCCCGGCTTCCCACCAGTAATATGGGTCTGGCAACAGGCCGACAGACATCCCCGACTCGTTACCGTGATAAAATGACATCATACCATGCGCAACTGTGGCAGCCGCTGCTTTGATCGAGTCTGCATAATTACCAGTCAGTGGAGTGTTCGGGAAGTCATTGTATCATCACGGAGGAGGCCAGCCTGAAGCTCGCGATCGAGTCTTACCAGTACTGCTAAGATCCAAGTTTATCGCCTTCGTAAAATGTCCGCTATATACCAAAGCCCCCAGTACTCCAGCCAGTGGAGATCTCCATCGTAGGAGCATCGTAGTATATTATAGTATAGGAATTATATTGAAGAATATAGATGTGTGCCGTCCGTTATGCGACGAAATGGGGTGCGATGGAATGGAGTGCGCTCGAGCGGGTTGTGGAGGGGAGAGTGGTTTCTTGAGCCCGCTGGGCATCCATCAGTGTATATGCAGCTGAGGCGCGCCGTGGATGAATTGCTTTGGATTACAGTTAGGTTCGTGTTTTGAACTGACGTTGCTTCAATGAAACATCTCCTGCGAGGGTGGCGCGGTGCGCCCTGGGCTGAAGGATAGAGAGTCTGGTCAGGGCGCCTTAGCCCTGAAATAGCGCCGGAGTAATGATTTGTACCTTTTAAGGTAGAACTACAGTATGACAGTCGCCGGCGAGAGGGACAGCCGACAGCTGAACCGAGAAATTGATTCCTCGACTTGTTCTGCCACAGATTTATTTAACGATTCCTACTTACAACAAATGTGGAGATTTGTTCATGTAATCATGAGGACGAATACGGAACAGTTGAAACGTACTCACTGATACCGATGCAGCGGCACAACCGAGATTCGACAGCGGGACTCCTGACAATGTGTAAAATACCTTAGTCATCCTTGGAGCACCCGAAAATCCCGGGGAAGCCATGCCCTGAAGAACAATATCCCGAGACATTACACGTGTACTCCGTCTCTCACCACTTGTTGCGAGAAAGGACGAAAGGAGGCAGTTGCATTGTTATGGGTAATGGCCGTAATAAGGCTAGAAATATTAAACATCTGCCGAGGTATGCTTCTCTTTCCCAATTAATGCGGCGGACACGTCTTGTTCATGCTCATCTTCATTCATTAAGTGATGGAACTTCTAAGCTACCAACGAGGGGTAGTACTGCTGATCGTGGGAACGCTTGCTATACTACATGGTGTACTACCTGGCCTCGATCTTATCAACTTCTTCCTTGGCTTCCTTCCAGGTGTCAACGTTCTTCTTGGCCCAGTCTATGTGACATTTCGCGTATGCAATCTACTCAGTGTTAGGACAGGTTAAGGATCTCAATACGGCTCGAAGACAAACCATGTATCGCTTGAGGTCTTCTTCCTTCTCAAGCTGGAATCTTTTCAGATCCTTCAGAATGCCTGCGCTCGCGTCTTTGACGTCCTGCTCTGATACTTGAAGAGCTTGCTCGAGCTGGCCATGATTAGTAAACATATAGAAGGACGATGTTGAGCTTTCATTACCTGGACCAGACTTTCTCTGGTCTTGCCAATCTGATCCCGCCTTGTCCGCTCCGGATCGACGTCAACGATACCGTGCACCGCATGGCTGATTCTCCCAAATATTTTGTTGGCGACGAAACCACCACTTTGACTCTTTCTGTGGTTAGTCGAAGGCGTGGGCGGCTCTTGCCCTCGGGGACCCTGCGACGCTGACGGCGTCGATTGACTTTCGCCATGCGTAGGGGGAAAGTCTGAATCTATAGACGCCGTATCCTCGGTGTTCCCTTCTTGTCTCGTGTTTACAGAGACCTCAGATCTAGTGCTGCGCCCAGAAGCCGAAGATATAGAGCGCTTTGGTGGTGCACTAGGCGCTCCAGTGCTAGTAAGATACTGCTCAATTCTATTGGCTTCCTGTTCGCTTCGTTCGAGGGAGTCAAGAAGTGCCCTTTTTGAGGATAATTCGTCTTTGGTCATTTCTTCCTGGACTCTTTTCAAGACCCTGAATCGTAGCACACTTCGGACGACTCCGGCAAATTGTGCACTTTCACGCATTGGTTCGGCGAAATTGGCGCCAAGGGTAGATGACAATTCTTCAGTCGCGATGTACGAAGAATCTACGGCCTGCCCTATTCGCTCAATGGCAGCAGCAACTGTTGGCGATTGTTCGGAAAGCGAGAATCCGTTATACCTCGCGCCTAATTCCGCCATGTCTGTTGACAATGCAGAAAGATGCGTTAGAGTTCGTCGGTTGGCTTTCTCGATATTGCCTTGTAGAAGTAGCTCTAATTCTCGAGTGGAAGTTTCGAAGTTATTGAAATAGGGATCGAGGTCTTGCTCTGATAGGTTCTCAGATGAGGGTGGAAAACGGCCGAAAATTTGCGGACCAGGAATGGTGTCAGCTGCCGATGATGCCATGACAGAATAGCTAGGCGGCGATGATGGAGTTCCCGAGGAAGAAGTTCTTGAAGCTGACTTTAATTTTGCAGAGGACGATGGTACTGGAAGCCATTGGTGTGCAGGGGTTGGTTTTGAGGGGTCGAGAGGAGGCGCTTTCAGATTGCTTTTTGGTATTGATGCCACTGGGTGCGAGTTCAATACTTCACTCTAGAAATACATCATTAATCGAGCCGATCTGAACTTCGAAAAGGGTGCCTTACCCAGCTAGCATTGGGGTCCAAGAATCTCCACCATACGCCATCCTCTCGAACCTCCTGCATCTTTCTACAACGATTCAGAAAAACAGTGAGCATTCGTTTCCTTAAGTCTATGATACCCATATCCTCTTTGGCCTTTGTAGGTTTAGCTGCGTAGTCCGCCATCGAGTGCTTCTCTGGGATCGGCGGTATAATAAGTGTCGGATGTAGGCTCACGAGCGTGGCTCGTAGAGAGTTGAATTCTGAATAACGTCTTTGTACTTCGAGTTCCTACATTATATCAGCTTGAACCCAGAATCTGATTCTCATGAAATGCACACTCCAGTCCTGATTGTATACACTATGTAGCTTCCGCCACTTTGGTGACTTTTACCCGCGTCTGTAATAACGATTTGTAGATCTGGATTCTCGTACAGAATTTTCTCAACGCGGCTGTCGTAACTCCCTTTCTTCCTGGTAGGTAAAGAGGCACTCCTCTGCTGATTGTAGTGCTCGTCATCATCGTCACTCAGATCTTGCGGCCTCGAAACAAACTCTGGTGGCTCGTTAGGCGGGGATTCGTCATCAAAAGTAGGAGTCGACGGCCGTTCAAATCCGGAGCCTTCTGTCCATCAGTAACCTGCTCCCATGAAGTCCCGAACAACTGTAGGATTAGATTACTCACGGTGATCCTGTGAGCTGACGTTGGGAATATCTGAAGAATTGCGGCGGTCGAAGGACCCGTAAGGGTTGTTATCCTCGTCATTCCACATCTTGCCCAAATGTCCTATCCTTACCCATGACCTTATGGAGTTGCTAATAGGCGTTGTTTAAGGTGTGCCTTGGGTTGTTTGCAACTCTAAAAGGACCTGACAGCGGGGCGGCAACTTCCGATTATTCTATGTAGATATAGCGCAATCGTCACTGATATATATTTCGTGCAGGGGAGTTCAACATGTGTTTTCCCTACCTACTCACCCTTCGCTTTCGCAATTCATCGTATTCAGCAAATTCATACATACTACAGGAAATCTTAAAGGAAAAAACCAGTGCGACAATGAGAGAACCTGCTGAGAGCGATCCATGGAGATGGTGGTCGAGAGACCTACTGTACATGTAACCCAGTTGTGCGACCGTCCCCTATTGCTCAATAATAGGTATTCATCACCCCTATGGATCTATGTGATATCACAAGTAGGCCAAATTCGCAGTCTATAATCTCCAATTTATTCAAAAAGATTCTCGATAGCTTTGCGCCCCAAAGCCGAAAGAACCACAATGTAGCATGACACTGCATTTTCCGGAACTTTCTGCATTTTCCTACCATCCCTGTCCACTCCCTCTCTGTTGCGCGGCAATTCATTCGTGCTAGAACTTCTTCACCAATGCCATCAAGTTGGCGAGGTCTTGAGAAGGACTATATCTGTTGGCCACTCATCTCAGGCTGATATGGACGAAGCTCGAGGGTTCACCGTTGCTGCTCAAGGACGAGATTACACTTGGTATAGACCTTGCAGGAGAAAGTCTTCGATCAATCTCAGAGCTGTCGTCGAAACCCTGCTCGTACGGTGCAGTGTGAGCAGAGTCGAAACTACTAATAAGTGTGGATTGATTGGATAGACCTGGTGTGGGCCCGTCGCTACCCCATCGACCTGGTCGAACGCTGGAAGATGAGTAAGACATTGGCCTAGGTGGTCCATTGACTGGTGGTACCGAGTACTCTCCGTGATGATCGCTTCGAGGGCCTCCTGCACCATATCGTTGTCCCAAATCTACATTGGTGAAGCTCGGACCACGGGCGCCGTTAAAAGGCCTGCTGCTTTCCGAAATACCGCTTTCTTCATCTCGCCAGGCTAGACCCGCATCTAGTTAGGTAAGGTATACCAGTCAGCTCATCTAGGTTGAGATCAAAAGGTCCTGCGCTCTGGCTTCTCCATCACCGTTCTTGAAAACATGGAAGGGCAAGAATATTCAGTAACTTACTAGAATATGATTCATTACTTGCAGTAATCGCTGTTGAAGACCACCCTATCGCCTTGTTCCATTCTTCGTCAAAAGGGGCTTGCCCGGTCTGTGATCCAGGTCTATTAGAAGGCCAATTAGATAATGTTTGACTTCGTGTCGTCCGGCCTGAAAGTCCAGACTGATAAGACGATGCAGGAGAAGAAGACCTAGTAACGGATTTGCCATACTGCGAAGATTGGGTTCCGCTTTCTGAACGGTATGGAGAAGGATTGCAATTGCGTCCGCCCCAATAGGTCTTGGAAGGATAATCAATCGCCTTCACAGGACCCTTCAGAACTGCTCTCGTACTGCCTACATCCGTAGACGATGTCGTGGATGTTGAGTAATCTGATGAGCTTGAAGATATTTTTGATCGAGGTTTAGATGGGCCTATTAGAAAAAATACTCAGGTGACGATCATGACATCTTACAGTGGCCCTTACAAGTAGTTCCTTCAACATCAGCACCTCGAGTTCCGGTTTTTATCGCTGGCCGTCTTGAGCCCGGCCACACCGGGCCTCGCCTGGATCCATGCATTCTAGACTGCCGATAGTGTTTACGCTCTTCTTTATCCAACCTTCTCACGTACAACCAATATATGACGAAAAGAGCAAAAGCAATGAAGACAACACCAAGGACGACAGTGACTGCGATGAGAGTATTGACAGTCCCGCTAGACGCAGCATTGTGCGCCAATGCCGCGGGTATCGAAGACATCGATGCCTGTATAGTTGCAGTGGCCGCCACAGGCTCGTTGATGATTTGCTGGCGTTTCAGCATAGTGCATGTGGTATGTCGTGTGTACATCGGTCTTGTTTTCTCTTGTCCTGTCTTGAAAATGCAAGCAATGCCCGTTGACGTGTTGGAAGATCATTTGTGAGACCTTTCAATGCTCACTATGAAGTGCAAAGAACAACAATAGAATACAGGGCAGTCCGCAAGATGCTCAGGCCTTGCTCGTGAAAGTGTACCAACAACACAATGGCTCAATGCCACCATTGATTGCTATTTTCTGTGCTGGACCCAGTCAAGCAACAACGCAAATGTATCTGTCACGCCACCAGAGCAGATGCATCAAGTCCAACGCGGATTAAGACACCGGCTCCACGCATCTAACGCAATCACCATAACAATCTCTTCTCTTCTTCAATGCTGCCTAATGTCTATTCTCCACCTCGAGCTATTCTGGTGACACGATGCATGAGCCCGTACCCGACTATACCTTTATCCTATCGGTCAGTCCCATGGTACTGGCAAACCTGCAACCAACCGCGGGCCTGGGAAGGCCACAGGTATGCCACTAGACAGCCTTGTACGTCTCGTGCTGTACTCGACACATTCATATGTGGGGACCTCGAAAACCCCTTCTCAAAATTACCAGCACCCAGCACAAACTTCGCTGGTAGGGTAACATACAGTGTTCACAGCAGGGCCAATCAGCCAGGATACAGTTTTTCACACCACTCCTTCGCCCCATGCCGATCCCCATCTTAATCCTTGAACGGATCACCATCCTCATCTGCTTCATGGCTCCCATGTATTACTGTCACCCTGTCAATCCTCACTTTCTTCTGCCTTTTGGTTGGCTTTTCCCCATTCAGCACCCCTCCTCCTAGCTCACTCATCGCTATTCCACTTTCCCACCCTTTATGGTCCCCCGGCGTCGTCAGATCCTCCCAAAACGCCCTGCGAGCTGCGGGCCCTACTTCTATGGTTTCTAGGCCTTCGATGGTGCCCTCGCTTCCACTTTCGTCCTTCGCTTTCGCTGGGCTCTTCTTAAAAATATTCAAGCCCTGGAGCTTCTTTCTCATACTCGTACTGCTTCTGCTGCTTCGCTGATCATCACTAGAAGGATCCCATCCCATCTGCCTCTCTTTCATCCTTCTCCGTCTCTCCCCATTCCTCCAAAAACCCCACATCACCACCGCCATCAATGCCAGCCCCGCCAACACGCCGACGACCATAACACCATCTCTCTGTCCCTGGCTCCAAGCTCCCCAACCCCTACTCGCTGGCACCACCAACATTACTTTCTGCCCCTCGCCATCTCCTGCAGCAAACCCTGTCTTTGCAGCACCACCAGAAAATCCTGCCGAAGTCATATGTACCACCCCAGTAGTGTCCACCCCTACCGAACCAGCTACAGTAGCAGCAGGGATCCCTGCGGAAACCGTCATTATATCTCCAGTCCCGCCCTCCCCAACCATCCTCGCCGTTGTCGCTGTAGGCCCGGCAGCATACACGATCACGGCGTCCAGTTCTGTAACCAAGAAGATCGAAAGTGCGGACGGAGGAAGGTGGATGGTGGACAAGGAGAGGGTGGGGCCTGAAAGCGTGAGGGCTTCTCGGGCAAAGGGTATGGTAGGGGTGGTCCGTTGAAGTGTTGTTGTTGTCGTTGAGAGTAGGGTAGGAATGGGGGTGGTGTTGGGTATCGTAGAGGAAAGAGTAGGGATAGCCGGGAGGCTGTAGCTATAGGAGAGGTCTGTGGAGTACACGTTGGCAGACATCTTGGGTCATTACTTTGTTCTCAAGATGGATCAAACACAAAACTTCCGAAACCTAGATTCAATTGCACAGGACAAATGTCTTGAAGAAACAAAGGGTCATCTGAGTCAGTGAATAATATCTCTTCTGAAACGATCATCGGCTGAATTTACACCGTGGGTGAATCGGTCCATTCATGCTTGCTGGGTACTGAAGGTAGTTTGCAAAGACCGTTGATTTCTTTCCAAGGATACTAAACCGTCTGGTCATATGCATCGGGATTTCAAGCTGGATCGATGGTGTTGTTCACGCATGCTTAGGCTGGGATGTCTGTTCATGCCTGTCGTGTCAGTATCTTGAGACCGAAGCCCCCCATTTATTTGGATGCCCAGATTCCAGAAATCACCATCTCATCCTTTCAAATCCCCATCTGAAGCGTCCGTCACATCGCTGCCATGTTTACCACACCGCCTACTCCCCACATCGATCCAGCACAGAAGTCACTTCGGTGCAGGAGTCATGTGAAAGATCTGTCCATACGTACCGAAATTGCAAGCTTTGATGGTAGATGGATTGTAAGATCTGCCTGCTTGCTTGCGCTTGGGATGGCTGTTCATCGTCGCTGCTACAGATTTGGAACGATCGTCAGCATGATGCTGAAGTCCCGTACGCACCGCCTCATCCTCACATGTTTCGACTGTAAACATTCGTCACCTTGTTGCCATGGCCAAGAAATCCCTCATGAAAACCCCTCCTCATCCCCTCTCACTAGCCAAGCACCTTCGTCACCTCCCCCCATCTCCATCCCTCAAACTACCCAGTCATCACCTCACCCTCCCAACCTCCGAATCTGCACACTCGTCACCTCGTGGCCATGATCGTTGAAACATAAATTCATGTGAATCGACCATTACAGGCACGGAGGTTTCCACCTCGTGGTTCTCGCTTAAATTACTTCATTCGTAAAAAAGCCCTAAGGCCGCTAAACAACCCCCTTTTCCCCCACCCCCACCTCCAGCACAGACAAGCCCACCCCAAATTACACCGCCGCCGCCGCACCAGCAGGAGCACCCACACCGGCGCCAGATCCAGCAGGAGCCCCAGCCACAGAAGCACCGCCGACAGGCACAGCCGCCAGGTGCAAAACCCCGAGCGGCATACCCCCAGCCGCCGCGGGAGCATTCCCACGGCGGGAGTAGAACATGGCGCGCTTCAAAAAAATGATGGCCCCAAGGGCCAAGAAAAGGACCGCGAGCATTATTGATCCGACCAAATTCAGGTTCATGGTCAGGGCTACACATGCGAATTAGGGCTGACATTGCATGTTTTAGCTTGCATATGACCTTACAGTAGGCGCGCGAAAAGCACGTGGAAGAAGATTGGTGGGTGTTGGGGGTTGGTTGGGTTGGCTTTCGATATGTTAGTAGGTGTGCATGGAAGATTCAATGGTGAGGAGCTGCTTACAGAGAGAGGCGACGAGAGGTATCGATGTCGAATCTTTGTGATGTCGAATCTTTGTGATGTCGAATCTTTGTGATGTCGTGTGAAATTTTGGGAAGTAGGTGATTTTTTTATGTTTGTGTTCACGCTTGGGGGTTGTCGAAGGATCGTGGTTTCGTTCGTTATTATATCTTAGCCCTAGCATTCACTATTCGCCCCGACGACTAAGCATCATCGAACCAGCCCTATAATTTCTTCAGTCCTTTGAAGCCATAGATCATGCACCATATTTTCCCTCCCTACGTCTAGAAAGGTGCTCAAAGAATTACGGCATTTCTCCTGTCTCTCCTTTATAGCTGGCGAACCATCTATTTCGTGACCATCTAACAGTAATTTTGCAGCCAGTATAACTCGTATACCGATTGTAAAGGCTTCCGGTTTGGACGTCCAGCCAAGTGGACCATCAACATTGTTCATGATTGTTACCGTAAGTGCGGAGATTCCATCAAGTGTCCAAGTACCCAGTGCTGACTTCGATATAGCATCGGGTCGAGCATTTAGGTCAGCAAGGGCGCCAGCCCATATTTCGGCTTCTTTCACATCGTCAACAAAGAGATTCTGCTTCTCTTCGACGAAAAGAGCGTTGTCTGTACGCATGGCCTCCTGAAGCAAGACCTTGACGGGACGGAGCTGCAGGGTTGGTGGTTCTTTGATTGGCAGAATCTTTACAGATGGAGAAGCCCCAGTCAAGCGTTGTATAGCTTCTGACCACAAGCATACCGATTCGTTGTACTCCCGTACTAAGAAAAGTAAGAGCCTAGGACTCGCCGCAAGAGAACTGAGCGAAAGGCTTGTGGTTGCCTTGGAATCTCCATAACGACAGGAGACTGATAGCAGAGAAGACACTACTACTGAAGCCTGGTCTCTAACATATTCATCGTCGTCTACCAGTGCATCGTAAAGGGCAAGGTATACACCAAGCAGCTCTGGAATTGTGTTGGGGATTGAGTCGTGGGCTTGGAGGACGGTTATAAAAGTTTTGATCGAGGCGACGGCTGCCATTCGGGACGAAAGTTCCTATTGGTACTGATTAGACAAATAGCTCGCTGGCGACGTAACAACATGATATATTTACCGATCTGTCGTCTCCGGCCAATGCAAGCGCGCGAACCCAAACAGAAAGCTTACGTTGTGTATCACTATCATTAGAGTTCGTTATGTATTTCTGAACGATGCGACCTCCATCTAAGCGTAGTACCTCATCGAAGTCCAAAGGACCCTTGCGTTGCAACTTTTCAGGCCGAGCGCCGCACTGTAGGTCTTGACTGCTGGTGGCATCATTTTCTTCAGGAGCGATTTCTTCCGATTCGAGACTCGTCGAGACCTGTGTCGCTTGCCTTGCGGAGCAGCATGCATTGTCGGTCAGGCCTAGGCACCGTTTGAAAGCACTGGCAAGAAGGCTCGAGGAAGGCTTTCTGAACAACTCTTCTTGACTTCCAGGCGTTGATACGGTTGGCCATCCCTTAGAAAGAGACTCCCTGCATTTCAAAGCGAACGTCGTGTAAAATATACCTATGTACAAGATGAGCAGGCAAACTTGCCAAACCGGGTGTCCAGAAACCTACTACTGGAACCTATCATTATCTGTAAAACGTCTACTAAAACGTTAAGGTATGCCGTAATGGTGAAGGAGCAATTATTCAATACGACTACGGTTTCGAAGGACTCGTCAAGCAAAGGTAGCAAGGCCTCAAATTGATCTAGCGATAATTAGCATAGCAATAAAATAGCTTAGTCTATGAGACACTCGCCATGTGATCTGGCCGAGAGTCGACTCGTGTTCAGTAATATGATCTGGCGAAGGTACAGAAGTCTTCCATGCAATGCATTCTGTGATGGCCAATCTGGACGAAGAATTGTCTTAATGTCCGCGAGATAGTCTTCGTCACTCAAGACAAGACCAAGGGCTTTAGCAGCCTTCTCCCTTATTGGCCAAGCTGAACTTTCCATCTGGTCCCAGATGAGCTTTTTAATTTCGAGCCTTTGCTGAGAAGGCAAGCCTGATCTTTCTATGATTTCTAATGCGGGAAACACTCTTTGAGCTTGCATAGAAGCAGCGATCTCGGAACGGTCAACAGCCATTGTTGGTTTATCGGCTTGTCGAAGCATCTTGACTAGTAAATCTGGCAAGCTGGGGTACTTCTCGTATATCAAGTTCGAGAGCCTTCGATGAGAACTGGGCACTCTTGTCGAAGAGGTATCGGTACCACCGTGTAACCGACGAATGAGAGCTTTGAACAGCATCAAACCGCAATTCCTAATTTCCCATCTAGATACTTTTAGCTCTAAAACTCGAATGTGAACTCGATAGCTCCTACATGTTGCTTTCAATACAGGAAGCGGCAATGTCCAACGTATCCGCAACATGCGGCTCAGTACCAGGGCCAAGACGAGTGTCAGTGAAGATGTCTTTCAAGCAATTTAAGGCGTGTACTTGAGGCAGCCGCAACATCTTTTCTCCACTGATACTCTGAATAGGTTCATCAGCTATAGCTTGCAAATCAAGAATCACTTCTATGAGAAAATCGCCGACTGGAAATGCGGACAGAATGCCAGTGATCAACGATGGAATGCCTGCTGATCTCCTTGTGAGCGCCGAAGCATTCTGCTGGATACTTTCTAATACATCCTGGCACTCATCAGCTCAGATCAGTTGGGGTTAAGTGGCATAGTGCAGGCTTTACCAGGTACCATTGCTTGGGAAGACGTGTTATACTTGAATGATTTCTTCGAGCACAAAGCAAGCAGCAAGCAGCAAACGTCTGCGAAACTGTAGAGAATGCACCCCGGTGACGAAGCTCGACCAGTTGCGTAAAAGCAAGCGTCCCCAAGTTTTGGAGCTCATCATACCAAAGACCCGTCTTTGGGTTTGGCGGACCATAGGCAGGACTCGTAACCATAGCGTGACACAGGGAGCTACAAGTAGAAGTGAGTCAACAAAAGGTTAGGAAGACAGTCTGAACTGGGAGCTAACCTCGCCTCTTTCAGGGCCCGCCAAGAAAATGAAAGTGTATCTTTGGTTCCAATATCGAGTCCGTCCAGTTCGTCCTCTTCAGAAGCATGGCCTTCAGGAGAATCTATACACAGTACCTCTTTCACAGCTTCCCATACGTCTTCACAATTCTTAAAGATTCTTTGGTTCAATCGCCTCCAGAGAGCCGGCCCAGTATCAGAATCGTCTATCAGGGAGCTATAGAAGTCTGGCCGATTGATAATGTACCTAAGCATTGCTATCAGTCACCCATGATTAGCGCGCTACCGAGGATTTTTACCTCAATGCAATCAGATATCCATGGAGGGTGTATTTTCCAACGGCCAGACGTACGTTATCGCGTGCGACCCTGATGTCATGCTCAAGGCGTTCCAAAATGTGGGTCAAGATCGAAAGTCGACGTTGATACCAGTTATCGGGTTTGGCACTGTTCTGGCAAGTCCCATACAGTAGGTTGTACAGTCTACCAACACCATCGGCATGGTCTGCTCTACCAGTATATCGCATTATAGCTTCTGCTCGAAATAACGTATGGATTAGTCCTCTATGATCAGAGCGTAAAATGACTCTGTCGTCAACCCTAGGTTCTATGGCCATAGTAAACCCACCAATGTCGCTAGCTGGAGCTAACAGGGTTGACGGAGCAAGCTCGAAGATTGCAGCGGCCGCGTTGCGGACATCGTCGAAAGGGTCCAGCATGAGATCCAAAGCGCATCGCAAGAGCTGAGGGGTGAACAAGCTCTTTTGCAACGGTTCTTTATCTCTACTACTGGCAAACTCCGGTGGCAGCCTTACAGCACCTGCGCCATCATCTGGAGGAAGGAGCCAATAAAGTAACTGTAGAGCCGCAATATGGCGTTGATATGAAGATGTAGGGTGCAACTCCCGGGTTAAGAACTCGGCATACCAATCTAGAAAGGAAATCTGCGGGGCCATGAGGCTGGGATCAGAATCCAAATCCTCTCCAACGCGCTGAATCCACCTTTGACGAGGCCTATCATTTTCTCCATTTGGTGTCTGAGTAGAATAGTGACTGGTCTTATTGAGAGAAAAGATACTACTTCGCAATCTTGTACAAAGCTTCTTCATTTGGTTTATAAACTCATTTCTGGCCCTAGTGTTGACCTCGGCGTGAAATAGTGGCAAGGTCTGACGTAAAGCACCAAGTAATCTCCTGGAAAAAGGTTCAATAGAAGATCTAGAATATGTAGCAAGATCGAGTGCGGCGATCCTTATGTCAGGTGATGCATTTACAAGAAGTTTAATACCAAGGTCTTGTAAATCCGAACCGTTCAGATCTGCTTCGCTACAAAGATTTGATACTGCACTTTCTTAGCTATTGATCCTACGCTGCTGTGTGCCAAAACAGTAAAGGATCGTGCACACCCACGTGAGTTATAATTCGAACCGAGCTCGACCACTATCCTTGCTGTTAGGAGACATAACTTGGTATTACTAAGAGTATGCGATCCAATATCACCCTCTTGTAGATCTTTCAGGGGTAGAGTGTCTAAGAAAGCTTGTGTACCAGCAGGACATAAGCGGAGCAGGCCTGGAAGTATGTGCTTTGCAAGACCCTCAAGAAGCTCAGGTTCCTCATTGAGAGCCTTCTTGATCGGTGGCAACCAGAGCGGTAGTGCTAGGTCATTGCAACCCTCTGGCTTATTTTCTACTAAATGTCTTTGCAACGATAGGAATAATGAAGAAATAAGACGGCCAGTAGCGGGTGCAAGGTCAGGATACTGTACCCACTGGAAGATGCTGAACACAAAGTCTTCCATTGACTTCACACATTCTGCGTCCGAAGCGTTTAAGATTCTATCTGAATATATATCTTCAGCAGTCATATCGAACTCCCCTAGTTCTCTCTTCTCAGTGAGCATAAAGACCAGCTGAGAGGCATTGATCATATGCTTGTTCAAGAAATGTTCTAAAGCTTGTACAGCTGCTTTGATCGAGGATGACTTAATATCACCAATAACAGTAAGAATTGCGGAGGACACAGCATATCTAATCAAAAACACCCTTTCAGATGCGGTAGGGTAATGAAACGCAATCTTGGCCAGAGTAGAGAGTAGATGCCTCATCGGCTTTGATTTGTTGGTTTCTGACCTGGTAAGATAGACGTCAAAAGCTTGAGTCCACATAGACGAATCAAAGACCAAAGCACGAATCTGACCATTACCTGAGGCCTCGCACAGTTCGAGGAGCCCACAAAGAGCATCGCAAGTTGCGGCGCCATGTCCCAAAGATGTTTTGCTAGACGTTAGAGTCGTTAACAAGGCCTGAATAAGCGCTTGCACCTGCCTTTCATACTCTAAGTTAAACCCTTTTTGGAGGATGGCATCTTTCTATACCTTAGAAATTTGTCTTCAACTGCATCGTCGTTCTTCAATCTTAAACTCGCAAGGTTCTTGCTCAGCAGTCGCACTTTAGCTTCCGATAAAGTACCTGAATTATCGCCTTGCATCTCGGCGATGCTCTTTCTGCGTTCGATCACGGAGTGTGAGTTTGTGTCCTTATGGTCCATCTTGAGTAGAAACACATGCCATTGTATCCTTAAACCATCAACCGAGGGGAGACAAAAGTCATAGGTCCATAAGGCGCTGCCAAGATTTTACTGACTCCTGGCACCAGGATGTGAGGGGACTACATAAGCCTTATCCCTTTGGCTGCTGTTAGGATTCGGTTAATTTTTAAGGTTAACCCTAACCAGATGTGGTAAGGCTGGATCAAAAAGGTTATTTTTTGTAAATAGAAACAATGTCAACAAAGCCCCCTATTGTTCTGGATAATGCCTTCCTGCGACGTAGTACCTGATTCAACTGATTTAGGAACTGATCGTTCTAATCTGCGTCCTATCACTGTTGTAGGCGATCGATTTGAGCCTATTCAGATGCCTTCAAACGTCAGTTGGATCGATATACCTACGCATACAACCGTCGATGTAGATCAGGAGGACACAAAGCCTTGTACGAGCTCTTCATTGAAATCAGCATTATCAATGCCTACAAACTCTCTTCGCATTCAGATGTTTCAAAGGAGCTAAATACACTGTTCATAGCGAGTTCAGAACGCTCTGGCTACAGGTCTGATTCAGGCCTCTCAAAGGCAGTTTCTGAGGCGAAAAAGAACGTCAATTGGGCCTGCAATTGAATGTTCAATGATACGTTTAGATGATCATCAAATCTGCAAAAGAAAGAGCCCTGAGGACTACCGTGTGTGCAAGGACCTAGGCTTAACAGCCAGGCCTAGAAAACGACAAGTTCTCGGTGAAATTACACCAAATTTAGGTGGTAGCAAGCGGAGAAAGCGTTCTATCTTTGACTGTGATATCTGTGATATCCCCCTATGTAGAAACGGTCCTTGTTGGGCTGTATATCACAATAGCATCTGAATAGCATCAATAAACTCAGTTCAGGGTGGTATTCTATGGTTCCTATTGGTGGACTAAGCGAATACGCTAAAAGTGGCCTCCCGACAGCAGCTAAAGGGATAGGGCGCCCTACTAGGATATCTGTTTACTGTGTATGTACGGAATAGATCCGACCTGCACTCAGCCTTTCAGCCCCATTCACCTATTCAGCTCACTCTCTTCAATTTATCCAGCTCACTCACCAATTGTTGTTTTCTTAGATCGATGCAAAAGAAGTTCCCGTACCAGACAATGCATTTGCTGCTGTTTAACGACTATGAAAGACTGACACCTGTTCAAAACATGTTCGAATCTTCCTCTTTTACCTTCGTACATGTTGAGTTATTTAAACGAACATCTTTCTAATTAAACTATTCTTACCCTAACCTGCCGCACTGTTCTAGGTGTCTGTGTTGGGTGTAGGAAGAGGCTATGCATCCACTATAAACAGGCTGAACACATTGGGCGCTTTCACAAGATCGCTTGTTGTACCACCGTTCTGTTCTGTTGATACATGATCCACCGTGTCTTTTACAACAGAGTAAAAGGCTGACACCATGGCAGGCCGTTCAGGCCTACGGACACTGCTCTCATATTCGAAAAGATGGCTCTCAAGACTCAATCCACCATCCAAAGCCTCATCCACTAGAAGATCTGTGCAGACAGGGAAACCCCATCCCCAGCAACAGTCGTTTTTCCTCAGCCGCTTATCTATTGAAATCCGAGTGGTCATCTATCAACATATTTTCGGGCCTTCACTGGTATATATTGTGGATTTGGGTTACCGTCCAGCCCACGTGAGGTGTCTACAGTGGCAGACAGGTGAGGTCTGGGACGGACATCGACGTGCTATTGATGGATTTGAGGGGATGACTATCCTGGACGAGTCAATTGACCCAATTACTGGCGCTTTGTATAATCTCCAGGCTGATGTGCGTCACTTGAATTCCCACATCCATGCCAGTCAATACTCTATCGCAGCACAACGTATCAAATCTACAGCGTATCGGCTCGTCACTGCAGTTATATCGAAGCCCTCTCAGTCATGTATTCAACGCCAATATTCACAATCTATCGATCCTCATTCTTCTCGGCAATTCAAAATTCTCGTCGCTTCGTCACCTTCCATCTAGAAAAGCATTTCTACCGACTCCCACAGCTTGAGACTGGCGCAACTTCCGATATGGCAGCCTGGAATCGAAGTTGTCGTAGCCTCGCTTCGATGGGCAGTCTTCGAAACCTACGCATCAGTCTCAAGGAGGCTCGGTTCTTCATCGACACGCGGTTGCGGAATGAAAACGCCAAGCTCGTAGCCGGCGTCCTGGAGCCATTGAAGTCTATCAAAGTGGGGGAGACAGGGCACTTCGACGTCGTTACTGGGGACTGGGGACTGCTGTTACCGCCTAGCAACGTGCCATTCCAGCTCATAATTGAGTGAACATGCTCTTTCCTCAGAAATAATATCGATTCAATGCCCGAGTGAAGAAGCTGGTATAATCACGGCGAGGTTTATGCTAATACCCCTGTGCTGAAAGATCCGTTCCAACGCTTGCGAGGACGCTTACGATAGGGAAGGAGGGTGCTCGCATGTCAACAAAGCAGTGCCTAGCCTGTCTATGAAGGTGCAGGCTATGAAGAAGTTCTTGGGAACTCGTTAGCGACATAAGGCTTCTACGTCGTTTTCTTTTAGGTCAGGGGGGAAGAAGAAGAAGAAGAAGAAGAAGGGGATGTGTAGGACAGATATGAATTCAAAAGCCCCGAAATTTCAAGTCAACAAGACATAACTGGGATGGAGATGATGGATCCTGCCATTATCGTTATTTTTCTCTATTATATTTGAAAAGCAATAGATCCCGGCGGCTCATGATGGTCATCTCAAGGAGGATCTGCTGGATGATCCCTATTGTCCATCACAACACTTGCTGTTTCTCAAAGGTAACTCTAGCATGTTCACTGTCTTTCATCTTATTCTATCACTAGCAATAGCAGATGCAAGCCCAATTACTACGCACGAATTACGCAACGTTGTCTTTCATCCCACGGATGAATGCATCGATACTATGTCAGTACAATGGTAGATGATGTTTAGACTGTCATTGAATCTCTCACAACCGCTAATATTGGTCAGCAACAAGTGCCACCTGTACGTGGTGCTGATTACAGACGCTATAGACGACTTAAGAGATCTCAGGTTGAAATATTAGAGGCGCTCGAATTAGTAATATTGCTGTTTCATTAGATAGTGACAGTAATTTTGTTTAAAGAATACAAGATCTTGTATAGAGTCAGAGATTTGTGCTGAGCATTGCTCTCGATGGTCAGTCTATCTATACAAGGCTTTGAGTAGCTGTACGCTCTGAATCAGCGCCAGAAGGGACTTCGATGAGTAGAATAGATCCTGGGGAGAACGTCGTAACAACAATACCCCGGAGGTCTTTTAGTAGAATGACGATACCTTCAGATGGATGATCAAGAAATCGAAAGAAATCGAAGCAGAACAGTAGTGTGCAGACGCGGAAGGTCTAGCCGGTTCCGCAAAATTTTAGCGCAATAATTTTTGGCATTTCTCTACGACCAAGTACGACATCCACCCAACACAGCACCGTCGCAGCCCTCACCACCCACCCCCACTCCCTCTTCCACCCAACCCCACCTCACCATGTCCATCTGGGAAACCCTCACCGGCAAACGGCGCCCCACCGACTCCCCCGCCTCCTCCTCCTCCTCCGAAACCCTCCACGACCCAGCCACAACCACCGCCTTCCAACCCTTCGACCCGACAACCGCCCAAGACGTCTCCTCCTTCCTCTCCACCCCCTCCCTCCCGGACCCCTCCCAGCTCCACCCCCTCGCGGGCCTCAACGCCCAAACCCTCGACTACCTCACCCTCGAAGAATCCGCCCTCTCCGACCTGCCCGGCTCGCGCTCCGCCCTGCCCTCGCGCGGCTGGTCCGACGATCTCTGCTACGGCACCGGCGTCACGTATCTCACGGCGTTGACTCTGGGGGGCACGTGGGGCATGATGGAGGGGCTGCGGAAGAGCCCGGCGGGGGCGCCGCCGAAGCTGCGGCTGAATAGCGTGTTGAACAGCGTTACGAGGAGGGGCCCGTTTTTGGGGAACTCGGCCGGCGTGATTGCGATGGTGTATAGTGGGATTAATTCGACGATTGGGCATTATCGGGGCAGGCATGATGCGGCGAATAGTCTGGTGGCGGGGGCGTTGAGCGGGATGCTTTTTAAGAGTACGAGGGGGTTGAGGCCGATGTTGATCTCGGGGGGGCTGGTCGCGGGGGCGGCTGGGGCGTGGACGGTGGGTTCTTGTCTAATTGTGGTATGTTTTTGGTATCTGAGCTGATGTTCGCGTTTCTTAGGTTGCAAGAAAGACGCTTTTCTAGATTAGTTCGGACGAACGCCGTCTCCTACCCTCACACTCCAGACACGATACGGGGCTCCTCCCTCTCACACACCAGCTTAAGACCTTCTGGGGCACGATTCCGGCATCTTTGACTCTTAGCGTCTTCTGCATCTTGTCGTACATACTTTGGGTGCAATCCTCTCGGCGCAGGGTTGGCCATTAACCTCTTCACTCCTACGTTTAGCTGTCTCATAGGGCCCTTTGTATCTATATTCTCTTCACGGCAGAACGGAGTTTTTTTTCATAGAGACTACTTAATGCAAGCAAGGAACTAGAGACCTATGCTTGATTCATGGTCTATATGTCTACTTAGGATGTTTTTGCTTGAATTGACAACTCCTGAACGTTGTTTCCGGCGGTTGAATAGCTAAGACGGAGGAGAGTTGGAGGATAAGTGTTGCGATGGGGCAATTCAGGATGTGAAAAGTGAGGCCAAAGTGATGTGCAACAAGTGGGAGTCCTTCTGAATGTATGGGAGGTATCGAAAAGAAACTGCTTCGACACTGTCTGTACATGATCTCGCACTGAGAATGAATGGTGTAGTGTTGCGACTCAATGTATATCTTTTGTGTTTTGTGGATCTCAGAGTGCCAACACAACATCATTCTTAGCTTCAACACAGCTCATATCGTTCCACCAGAATGCTGTCAGCGCCGCACTTTTAGCTCCGTCAAAGCGTAAGCTACATTGGCAGACTCATCCTACCAGAGCACTTTTGACTCCATTGATACATACTCGGCTTCGGTAACACTATTTCTGCCAGAACAAATTTTGATTCTACCCACGCGGACTTAAATTGGGCAAAGCTCATTGGCGTCTGCTGAATCTCACTTTTGATAGATCCGAGCTTTCTACCATGGAGAACGACCATCAAGAAACTGCAGGTAGTGAGCCACCGCTGACGAAGGTGGCTCGCCAGTATCAAAAACCTCGCGCAGCTTCGCCGGACCTTGATCCTATCTCAAGGCCCGTGAGACAGAACTCCCCTGCGGTTGATCGCAACCAGGAAAGACAGGCGAGGAAGAAGATACCGACAGTAGATGAAGCCATTGACTGGGTGAAGGAGCAGAATGTCCGACTAGGACGTTTCGGGCTTTCGCAAGGTAGATTCCCGACATCAGACTTCTTCAAAGATATGTCCGTCGATTCGTTTGCCAGTCCTTACGCCAGTGATAACGACGTTGTTTTTGCTATGGAGCAGATGCATGCCGATGTCAGCCGCGTGAAACAGCGGGCGGAGGTACTAGGAGTTAACGAACCTTTACTAGAAAGTGTAAATATTGAGGTCAGTCGACGAATCCTCGCATTGAGCAGCAGCCCAGAAGAGACGAAACGACTCGGTAGACCTCTGAACCTTCGTCGAAAGATTGATCTTTTGCAAGTGCTTGAACAACCCATACCAGATCCACCAACGGACAGCGTGGTAGGTTACGTATCCCTAAAACCACTCGCCAAACACACCGTTCAAGTCAACTTACCGCTTGATGCCTCGGTTACGGAAGTATACAGCCTACTCAAGGGCCTATTGCAAACGGAAAAAGCGGCCCTCTTCGAACCAACAGGGGAGACATACAATGAACCGACATTTTGGACTTACCGTTTCGTAGTGGGATCAACACCGGAGTTCAAGAAACCCGCTTTACCATTGTCGAGTGATATTGACTACCGAATAATGATCCGCGAAATAGTCAGAAAACGCATTCCACGTCTAACTTCAGTGCTTTTGGAGATGGAAGGTGCTGGAGGAGACAAAGGACAAACGCACAATGGCGAAACAGAGCAAGGTACGGACAGCATGCGCCAAGGCACTCGGTATGAGACTCAAGGAAACAAGTCTAAGGTACGCCTCGGCAGGAACAGGATGAACCGTGGCCTAGATACTGACCGCTTTTAGGAACCATCCTCGAAGACCGATACTGCGCCTTTTGGCGACAGTCGGAGCGGTTACGCCCCCGAAGACAACATCTTCGATGAAGATGGCAACCCTTACTTTGATGAAGGGCCAATCGACTGGAACAAGGTCTCTTGGAAATATCAGAATGGCGAGGCGGGCCTTTCAGATGAAGTACCGAAACGAGACAAACAACGGAGGACCGCAGTTCCAGACCAGCAACAGACTAGCAAGCATGACCTGAGGCCTCGCCGCCAGAGGTAGGGACGTTTCGTCCGCAGCTTAGATCGAGTCCACGCAAACATAATCGACTGCGTTGGAGGCTCGTGAAATGGGTCATTCTGCGAACCTAAGTACCGCAGGAAAGAACAATGAAGGGCGTTCCATCTGTCTTTTCTTCGATCTGTACGACGCTCTTTCCCATTAAGTAGTAATAGAGAGAACACAAGGAACAGGTTCGCAGCCACGTAACGGCCCCAAATACCACAATATCATGCCTTACTTGACAGAACACAACCGTTGTCAGATTAGATCAAGTAATTCAACCATCATCGACCGCATCGTAGACCCTCAGCAATCCCACTACAGCCGCTCGACGCCCCATCAAAACCATCAGAGACGCCCAAAACGAACCTCGAGGCTTCAATCACAGCGATCTCGCTCCTGTGTAGTAGAACCACCTCTATCGTGTCGACACAGTCATCAAGCGCCTTTGCTATCATCATTCAACAGTTATGTGTGTGTGTGTGTGTTGATAGAAAGGGAGTCACAGGGATCGGCATCGTTTCTTCCTTCTTAGCGCGCTAAAAGATGATTACGCGACAGTGGGGCGAGTCACAACAATCAGAAAAAAGGAGTGAGGAGGATAAAACCGACTGCGTCCCCCGCTCGGAAATCCTGCTAAAGCGGGTTTGAGTTTTCATAATTATATGCAAACACCTCGCCCCAACTAAGGTACCTACAGACTACAGTACCTTATACTTTTCATTTGCATAAATTCAGGTACTTTCCTCGGTTAGGGTTTGAGCATTTGATATTGAGGCGATTAAGGTATTGTTGGGTTTTACAGACAGGCCATTCACAAGCTTGGAGGTTCATGCACACCGCTTATTAGCTCGCTTACACGACCTACCCTTATTCCGGAGTCGAACATTCACAATGGATGAACCCGACAGCACCTACGCACCCCAATCACCAGACCTATCAGCATACCATTCCTCATACGCGGTCCCAGAACAACAAACACCCCCCTCATACTACCCGCACCACCAACAGTCACCTTACCAACAACAACAATACCTCCTGCAACAACAACAACCCAGCCCCTACGAATATCCGCAATTCGACAATCAAATACCACAACAATCTTACCACGAGTCACCGAGCGCAATGCCCGCCAAAAACGGACAAACAAAAAGTGAACACAATGACGGGAATTGGGCGCCTGGAACTGGCCCATCAACAGGCAAAGGAAGGAGATCAAAGAAAGCGAAGCTCGAACAGGAAGATTATGGCGCTGGGGGAAAACTGGCGCCGGGAGTGGAAGAAGGAATCGAAGTAAAGACGAAATTCCCCGTCGCGAGGATCAAGCGTATCATGCAAGCCGACGAAGACGTGGGCAAAGTCGCACAAGTAACGCCAACCGCAGTTTGTAAGTTGCCACTTCCCAAAGACTCGAAATAAATTGCCCTTTTGCTGCCCATGTCAGAGATCAGCAAGCTAACAGAACCCCCCCCCCCCCCTCGCCACAACAGCCAAAGCCCTCGAACTCTTCATGATCTCCGTCGTTACCAAAGCCGCCAACGAAGCCAAAGCCAAATCCTCGAAACGCGTCACGGCCGCGCACCTAAAAGCCGCCGTGCAGAAAGACGAACAGCTGGATTTTTTGGCGGAGATTATCAGCAAGGTGCCGGATGCGCCGGCGCCGAAAGTGAAAGAGGAGGCGGCCGATAGCGAGGAGGGTGGTGGTGGGGAGGCAGGCAAAAAGAAGAAAGCGGTGAGGAGGAGGAAGAGGGAAGGGGAGGAGTGAAGGAAGGAGATTCGGTGGTTGAGCATCGAGGGTTCCCTCGCGCATTTGGGTGCGGGCGGCATCGGGAGAGGCGCACTGTGATGGCTGGAACCAGAGGTTTTATGGATTCGTGAGACGGAAACCCATCATAACCAAAGCTTTAATCACAACAGTTCTGAGATCATACTTCGCGCGTGTTTCGCGCCGTGGGTTGCTTGATCACAAAAAGACCGAGCGGGTTTCGCGATCGGAAAGATGTGCACCAGGATCGCACTAAGCCTTACGAGTACCTGAATCATCACGTGATCAAAGATCCAAATTGGGCATGCCGGTAAAAGGTCCTTCCAACAACTCACAGCCACCCAACGGAAAAGCTCTTCAGATTCGAAGAGGAAGTTTTGCTATGCACGCATCCATCAACCAACCTCCCCCCCGCCTTCTTCCAAAACACCAAAATCCTCTCCACCCCCCCTTCCTCAACTCCACGTTTTCAAATGCCACCGTCGCCACCCCCCCAACACACACACACGCTCGCCCGCCCACCCATCCTACCACCACAGTCACCCGTATCCCCACGCAAATTCCTCAACTTTTCAAACTCCTGCCCCCCCTTAACCCTCCCCCCCAATTAAAGAGATCAAAAATTCGTGTTCCCCGCTAATCGGAATGATGGACGGGTTTGGTTATCTCGTTGTATGTGTGTAACAAACAGACAGACAAACGAGATTGAATTTTTCCGGAAAGATGTGCGGTGCGGTGCGGTGGCGGAAGAAACGGAGGGAGGATGAGTGGGAGGGAGGGGGGAGGGGGGTAGAGTGCTAGGTAGGGCGTTGAGGTGTGATTAGAGAGAGGACTTGCTGGTGGTTAAGGTGGGTGGGGGGAGACCGGGAGAGGCTATGTAAATGATGGGGAAGGGATGTGTTGAGACGGTGGATGGATTTTATTTTTTCGGATTATGAAGGTGGACTTATGGAATATGTATGTATACTTGTGCTATGGTAGGTTAACCATGGCCTTTGAAGATTAGGCAGTAAAGACAGGATCTGTAGGATAGGAACGTCATGGCTGCTACTTGGAACATACAGCTCTGGGGATCGATCCGAGGCTTTTGTACGATCGTGTCTTAGCCTAGGTTAAATATACCGAGTTGATGTGTGGACCTGGCCGAGAATGCCATTCTGCTATTCTCGGAGGGACTTGAAGCTTTGACCTTTGATGAAGTCTGGGGGTGGGTGTTTCAGTCCTTCAGTGAACAAAGTCAGTTCTGTCGTCCTGTATGAAGCACTAATCATGGATTTGTTGGCGGTCATCTATCATATGAATGGGTTGAGGATATCCAGAACCTTTTCGTTGGTATGGTGAACCAGCAACAACAGGTTGGTCAATTTTACCTGTAGAGTAAAACTCGAGGATGTTTTTGTTTTGCGCACAGGCATATTCTACTATTCCTTTCATTGACTCCATCAAAAGTCTGAATATGGCTATACAGGGCTGGTCAAGGGGCTTCCATCATAGTAATGTCAAGTTGACTTTGCGACCGGCTCCTGCTTGGGGTGGGGTCGTCTGTCTGATGGTGAAACGTTTCGAACGACTTTAGGCAGTCATGCCAAGTCGCCACACGATACTTCCCCTAAGACGGTATCTCCACTTCTCCAGGTCCATGATCAATCCTGCAGCAACAAAAGCAATGTCGAGGTAGATTGAGATGGCAGTTCAGGAGAGACAGGAGGTAGCGCAGCCGGTCTGTTTGGGTTTATGCTCGCATTGGAGGCACTTGTTGGTTTTGCAATTCGCTGAGGCTGAAGTTCGTGTTTCTACATTAGTGTTCTTAAAGTACGTTAAGCGATGACTGAGGTAGTACACCTCGCTCGAAGGCTACGCTTATGAGCAACATATCTCGTGATTGCTTCGTTTTCAGAGTCGACTTGTCTCAAGTCAGATACCAAACGTTGTGCAACTTGTGCTTGGGACAGAAGAGCCACTTTCAGAATCCGTAGGTGGATGAGTGCAGTGCCGGAAGCTTTCCGAATGTTTGCTGTCGGCTTCCTGCATTTCCTTTCCGCCACTCTGGCAATTAACCCCCTCGGGTATTTCATGCATGTCAAGGTCTGTGCTTTTCCAACAGCATTCTTTCAAGGATGCAGTCGCAAACGGAATTTCGTATAGACCAGATTAGAAGTTACAACGGGCTCCGATAAGGCGACGAGAAAATTGCATCCAGAAAATCCTTGCAAAAGTGCTTAAACAATCCGTGGCCAATTTCCTTCACCGTAACGCCTGCAAAATATCCGGAATCATAACAAGCTGTCTACTTCGCCAGGTGGTACTGGCTCTGCAGCTCAGCTACTGGCTGTGGGCTTGAATGTATGTCAGTAGAAGACAGAGTAGAGTCGCTCATGAGTACATTATGAGACTTACGTTTTTGTGTCCAGGCTATCCATAAGATTGTTTGGCGGGGGCGGAGAATTGTACCGATGAGAACCATCATAGGCAGTAATATCGCTGTACGGGCTTGCAGGCCTGTAGCTCTCCAATGGCGGGGAGGATAATTCAGCCACCTCAGATTGTTCGGGGTTTTTCGGGTACGGTGGAGCAGCTTGTCCACCGAAATCTCCGAATCTCGCGTCGCCGGGACTGTATGGCATGGATGAAGTTTGTGGTGAGAAAGGGCTGTGGTGAGCTGCCATCATATCTGATCCGGGAGGCTGTTGGTGATGGTCGCGCTTTAGAAACTGGATCATGGTCCTGTGACGGGCGAAAAAGTAGAGAAGAGTGCCAATCAGCCCTAGAATGACGACAGCACCAATCACGATACCTGCAATGGCACCCGATGAAAGCTTGCTCCCATGATCGGGTACCGCACTTTGAGATGTTGTGGCTGCGGTAGGGGCTGTTGAGCTAGGCGAGAGTGTACTTGAAGGCATCGAGCTTGACACTTCCGCCGATGGGAGACTTTCCCCTGGAGCAACCATATACGGGGCTTGCTTGGCCTTCTGGGCTTGCGTGGCAAAGGTGAAAGTGGCGTTCTAGGTATGTTAGTGATGAACCTGTAACCCACAGTAGTCACTGCTTACGGGATTTATGACCCCAACCATGCCGAAATTTTGACATGACCCCGGAGCCGCGCAATAGAAAAACACCGGACTTGTATCATTGACCGTCAGGTTCCACGCTGGTGGCTACGGATTCCGAATGAGTAAATTTATATCGCTCAATACTAGACGCTCACACTTACATTGCTGAGAATTGTGTTTACCGGAAAGAAGCCGGACCAGAAGCCGACCTTGTTCGCTCCAGTGTCTTCGTATGGGAGGCATGGTATTTGATACTCGGCGCGAGCAACCGAGTGATTTGGTGGGAAGAATTGGAATTCTTTTCGAGGTTAGGTACTACTTAATCAAATAAGTCCATGTGGGACCATTCTTACGAATGATGTCGCCGACAGCAGCTTCGATAGTGCTCGGATCAAATTGGTTGACTGCCTGATGCCATTGTATTTCAGTACTAATCATGCTGATGCGCTGCCAAAATGTAGGAAGAGAATATCCCCTTTACCTTTCCTACAGACACCGTATGCACCTGGATTGTGCTGGTCGAAGACGAATTTGCTGAGCTTGTCGCAGATGGTGCAATCTCGCTCGTGACCGTTTGCGAATATCCCAATTGGGATGAAACAGCAAGACAAAGTAGGCTTGCGATGAAGAACATTTTCATATGATTTTTGTCCGAATGCAGCCTTGAATTGAAGGTGTCAAGATTGCGGAAAGAGAAGAGAGAACGAAGGAAGAGAGATTATTTCCCGCCTTTCGACACCTGTTGTGAGAGGCAGTACCTTAGAATTCCAACGTATGTGCAATGCGGTAAACAAGAATCATAAGCATTTTTGATAGGCTGCGCCAAAGGGATTGACCAACGCCACCGGACGCGTTGGGGACAGGCAGATTCTTTTAATACCTTATCATTCAGCTCCAACTCGTACACATGCGGGACTGTGCATACATAGTAGTGCCACCGTAAGCACTAAAGCATTGAGCCACCAGACGGATGCTACCGTACGCCGTACGTAGCACCACCCCATTTCAGAGGTGTCGTCCTATCAGGCCTTCTTACCAGAATAAAGTGATGTGTACCTGGGATTGTCCTTGTGAAGATTTTTGGTGAGAAGAAGCAAAACGAAGTCAGCCTCAAGCAGCTAGCTCTAGGAGGCTCGGTAAGCTGGACGTCAAGATCGACTAGAATGACTAGCGCGATCGGGTGGAATTGCCTAAACCTCAATTTTACCCTGAGTGCAGATCCTCATAGAGACTACCTTACCTTGTGTACATTTTTATTATACCTTACATATCCATAGCCCCCACTAAGCTCATCCCTCGCTTAACGAGCTTAGTGGGGGTACCTTAACCATACAGTACCTTACCATCAGCAAAACACGACGATGTATCTTTCGAAGAACACAATACACCTCGCTTTACGAGTGTGTCACTGTTACCCTCCGTGAAAGGGCCATGAAGATGTTAGTGCTGCATGGTAACCAGGCTTTATGCAATTGTGCTCATCTTAAAAGTATTGATTGGCATTATCCTGTTCCGTTTACGCTGCCAATTCATTTCTTCAAGGTCCTTTCGAGGACTCGGTAACGGTCCTACCACATCCCATCTCCTGCTCCGAGGCTTGTGTATGCCTAGTTGTCATGTTTAGTACTCACCCATATCAGCATCCTGCGCGCCCAGTCTCCCCACTCCCCCCGTCTCTCTCACTCACCCCTCCACCTTCCCACTCGTAGCGACCCATCCCCATCCTTAACCCTTGCCACTACTGTCCGCACTACTTCTACCACACTGTTTTGTTTTCGCCACAGCTATTGTGTTTCGCGGACGATGCTTGGAATGAGTAAGACGAGGATGAGATATGAGGATGGGAAAAAGGGATTTTGCCCATTCGTCCCTACGACCTTCAGCAATTCTAGAAACTTGGCTATGCAATGTCTAGCTCCCATTCATGGTCTATGGACACACCTATATACTTTTCTATACCTCACCATCCTCCTCCGCATGAACTCAGCGTGGGTATCATTCTCATCTTGTGACTTTTCTTCTCTCCATGTTGTTCCATCCAAACCGTGCGAGCATGATCGCTATACCCAATCGTCGTGTACAGGGGTTTTTACGCGAGCTCTAGCAATCTTCAGTCTCCTCTCCAAAACCTCCAAGGCTGCGGGTCTTTTTCGTACCGCTCTTCAAGTGTCTCTCCACACCCATCGTCGCCACCTGTCGCCACCTCCCATCCTATGTTACCACTCACTGCTGTACGTGCACCCCAGTCGCCCTCCTTACCGAAAGTTCTTCCTCGCTGGATGCAAGGGGCTTTGCGGCTTTTTGTCCTAGAGGACTTTCCGTCAAGCTGATTAGTTCCGCCAGCATTTTATCTCGTGTTGTGCGTGTGAGTTCCTCGACGTCGGCGGAGATGAGGCACTTGGTGGGGATTGGAGGGAGGACTGTGGGGTTCATTAGCACACGTATCGGATCAATATACTACATAGCTCCTATAGACCAGGTTTGATACGTACTTTTCAAGGGTATCCTGCCGCCCCTAAACCTCCTTTGCCCTATATCCAATACCCCAGAATAATTCCCACATACTACTGGTACGATATCCACACCCGCCTTGACCGCCAAATGAAACGCCCCCTTCTTGAATGCTCCCAACTCGGGTCCCCTGGCATAACTCCTCGTGCCTTCTGGGAAGATGAACACACATTGTCTATGTCTGTTCATTTCTTCCGCGGCGCCTTCAAACGCCTTGATCGCTCCCACCTTGTCTCCGCGGTCAATAAAGACGGTGCCGGAGAGGGCCATGAACCAGCCAAGGAAGGGGATTTTTTTGAGGCTTGATTTTGCAGTCACGGAACAATAAGGTGGGAATACTGTGCCGAGGACGAGCACGTCAAGCTCAGATTGATGGTTGCCAATGATAACACATGGTCTTGTGCTCAGGTATTGCTCGCCCTCCACAATCTCAAAGCGTACGCCGGTAGCAACAAGCATGGCATATTTAAAAGCCCGAGCAACAAGATACTGAGCTAAACGATGGCGGCCAACGAGACGCAGGAGGATAGAGACGACGACGCCGTAGGAGGCACATAGGAGGAGGGCGGCGTAGGAGGTTAAGCAGCGGGCGTAGAAGGATGCGGGTTGGTAGCCGAGGTTTGAGAGGGAGAAGAGGGCGGAGGTAAGGCCGGTATAGAAAATTAGCATGCGGAAGAGGAAGAGGAGGATGGTATGCATGTTGGTTGATGTTTGTAGGGCTCGAGTTTGTTTGAGTAAAGGAGGGTTGAAGAGGGTTGAGGAGGGAGATAAGTGTTCGTGATGCAGGTTTCTGCAGCTCTCGGCGTCTTGGACGAGGTATATGTAGCGGGTTTGGGGCGGAATATCTGTTACGAGCGTATGATCATGTTCATGTCATTATAGGAATAGGATTTGAAGATGAGAGAAGAGAGTTGGTAGGTGTGACAAGGTATTGTCACACGCACAAATTTCGTGGTTGAAGGATGGTCATGGGCAAAGTCAGGTCACAGTCTAGGATCGCCTACCTATCGAGTAGCTGAGCACAAACACGAAAAGGAGTGGATTATGGGGCCACGACAATAATCAACAGGGCCCATAGCTCGATTAATATTGGCGCTTTCTCCCAAGTAAAAACTCCTGAAATCTTCATTTGCACAATGCCTTCTATTGAGATATGGAATGAGGAAAATCAGGATGTACAGGCTTCTGTGCATACGCTGTTATGCACAAAATGAGCACCCACTGCGTTCCCTCTTAATAATATTACACCCCTTCACGCTCCTGTCAAATACCTCAAAGTCTCTTCTCTCTCTTCCACAGGTAACATCTCCAAAACTTGCTTGATCCCCTTGAGCCCTCCCTCCTTGTTGCTCCTCAAGAGGGCTGCAATATCAAAAGCGACCCCTTCTGACCTCAAAGCTTCTACCTTGGTATGTACGACCTTTTTGTTCTCTTCATACCACATTGCCACAGCGCGATCATTGTTGTCGAAATTGTCGAGACCTGTCCACGCACTCAGGTTTCCCAAGCTGGTTGCTCGAGATATCGGACCCTTCACGGAAGTCGCAGCCATTTTCTTCAAGATGGACTCCTCGTTGAGACGGCGGCGAAGGCGCCAGTAGAAGAAACGACGGGCATTCTTCCACTGAAGTGGCTGGCGGATGGTATTCTTTGCTTTCATCCTACCTGAACGGTCATGGAGGTCGGCGAATTGAAGCGCGATCTGCAAGTAGACAGGCAATAAGAGTTGTTCTCGCTCAGTCATCTTCACCTTTATGTCGCTCTGTTTGTCTTGTGGCAAAGACTTGTCGGCTATCTGGCGCTTCAGCTCGGCGTAAGTGGGGTCGAGGCGAGCCATTGTCTCGAGCTGCTTGTCACGACGGTACTTGATATTCACTATGCCCTCTGGTTCAAGAACGCCACCACGAGCATCTTCATCGGCGTACATCTCCATGCGATCTGGATTGATTGTAGGGTCCACAACGACCTAGAAATTGTTAGCAAACACCATTGTTTTCAAATAGCGCTATAAGAATTACCCATGATCCACCACGAAGCTCGCCGAATGGTGGAATGTACACAAACACAGGCTGCTCATATTTCACAAGGGCGTCGACAATGTACGATCCGTACTTGAGCACTTCATTGTACATATCACGCTGGCCTCCTGAAAACCCTCGCCAGTTGGCCAGAATCATCAACGGTAGCTGCTCTCCATTGTTGAAATCGTTGATAGCCTGAGCTGTTTTGAAAGCAGAATTAGGGTACCAAACTCCACCAGCCTCGTTGGTGATTGTCTCTATTGAGTCCGGATTGGCAGGATCTGCTGGTGTTACGTTCTCGACCGAGCGTGTTTCAACAGCAATGACACCGATAGGAATTCCTCCCAAACGAGCACGCCCAACCACGACAGTCCTGGCCCATCCACCGAGTGATTCTTGGAAGGAGTCCTTATCGAACAAACCAGAAAGGAAACCCTCCTCATCCTCCTTGCCTGCAACGAGCCATCGGACGTCGTAAGCTTGTTTTGGTGGAGGATAGTAGGTAATGGTGCGGTCCCATGTATCCGTGCTTACACCAATCGGTATTGGGCTGTTCTTCTTGTCTGGGACAAATGACATCCAGTCGACAATCTTGGACACTCCTTCGAAATCGTCGTTGGCTGTCATATGCGATACACCGTTTCTGTACATAATCTGCGTTCCCCCAAGCTGGAGATTTGACGTGTATACCTCACGTCCCAAGAGTTTGTTAATAGCAGCAGCACCAGTCAGAATGATTGGTTGACCTTCGATTTGTATGGCTCTCTGACCAAGACGGACGAGATATGCACCAATACCTATGCCACATAAGTTAAAGGATCGCACGTTATGTATTGCGGTACTTACCAACTGATCGACAAGTAACCAAAGTGATCGTAAAGATATCCTCGTACGCTTTCGAAGTGGCGCCAGCAATAAGACCGGATCCCTTGAGACATTCGACACCCAATCCGTCCTCGGCACCAATGATGCTGACTATCTTGTGCCTCTCCTCGCCATCATCCACGATTTGCTCGGTCATGACGTCTTTTGCTTTCCCACCTTCGAACCTCTCCTTCTTCTCTTTTGTGAGATACAGATATTTGAAACCGGCTTCCGGCTTCGTAGGGTCGTTCCAAGCAGCAGAGAAGTGGGGTATAATATCTTCAGCCATACCAATGCGAGCACCTGAGTTTGCTGATAGGTATATCCTGGGAATACCTAACCTACGGGCGAGTTCTGTGCATTTGAAGAAGAACTTATCTTCAGTAGGGCCGAAGGAGCCAATCTTGAAGGTGATATCGTTTGCGACAATGATAAACCTCCTTCCTTTCGGATACTCAGGAGTCTTAGCTGTGACAATCCACCCAACCATACCATGTGTGTTAGTCCCAGGCTCACGAGAGACTTCCGCCAATTCATCATGTTCGTCAAGCACCAACTCACTGTAGTCCATGCATTCGCCAGTTGGCGGTTGCTTGGATGCCAGAGATGAGTGTTTCGCAACAGCTTTCGTCCATGCATTTTGGAAGGCTTGCCGGAATAATTCAGGGAAATCATAGACAAACTGAGTACCCATTAGATGTGCTTTGTATCTCTTTGGTTGTAACCATTCCTTGGTCGGGTAGGGCGTTGACACAGGTCTCAAGTGCATAGCTCCGATCCTTGTGGTGCCGCCAATACTATGGAACAGCCATTCGCCGCCCTTCTCAGACTTCTTTTCCGCGTACATTTCGACTTGAATGACGAAACCTGAAGTATTGGTAATGACAACACGCAAAGGGTAGGGTAAGCCTGTGCCAGGCTCTGTACATATAATACGAATCTCTGCGCCCGTTACCCGCAACCTCCACGCTCGTCGCCCGAAACGGTCCAGGAAGCCTGCAAGGGCCTCTTCGACCTCTTGGGGCTGTAGTGGAAAGACAGGAGAGAAATTGATGAAAATATGATTCAAGTCCGAGTTGTTGTTGCCTATAATCTCCATAGCATCCAGGATGTCATTCATGAGTCTATCAGCTTCTGAAGTTAGGTACTCGACAGTAGGAATTTCATCGCGTAAGCGACCAGGCCGCACAACTGCACGAGTAAAGTATCTCTTGTCGATCGCCTTGTCGCTATCCGAACCTTTGCCAAATGCTTCGTAGATATGGATGTTCCTATTTTCCGTAAAGACGGGCTTGATACGGAATTTTGATAATCTGCCAAGTTCAAGCTGGAAAGCAAGAGCAGGCTCGATGTGACGAATACTGTCGTCCTCCTGATATGTTGGCCCTCGGAAGGTAAAGTAACCTGGATAGGTACCATCTTTGTGCCCACAGATAAATGTAAGTCTTCGTACTCTACGAGCAAGAAGCTCTTCTTTGTACTCATTGACAATTCCCGTGATCCTATCCAGGATCTCGGTGTCGTCAAAAGACTCGGCGTCTCGGATGGCAACGTTACAAACACCAGTGAGTTCCTCCTGCGGTTCACGTTTGGGAGATGGCATCCTACGCTTCTGAGTAGATGTAAGCTCAGGCATCGTCCCATTCTGGGAATCTTTCTTTGGATCGGCCAGAGGGAATGTTTCCAGAGCTCGCATAAGGTACTCTTCGGCTTCATCAAGGTATTGCACTGGTACAATCACACCTTTGCGCATAGGTTCATCGACGCCCCTACGGATCAAGTAGGACATGTCGCTGATGGAGCTGATACGTTTAAAAGGGTCGCCTTCTGCTGTGGGAGTGGCGGGTGTGGAGGGATAGGAAGATGTAACAGGCATACCAAATTCCGATTGGCCAACCTTGCGAAGTAAGAAGTCCCAAGAAACAATATAGGGCGGTTCGTAATCATTGTGGTACTCAATACCTTTGAGAGAGTATGCTCGGTAGGCACGACGTATGTAGACCTCAAGGGCTGCTAATGACACCCACGGATCCGAATGACCAAAGAATTTCGGAAGAACGTCAAAGACTGTGTATTTGGAATCTACAACCTCTCGAAGCACATCAAGATCCGGTTCTCGATGGTCCCATCCAGTCTCACCGTATCTCGATTCCACTACGGATGACCGCAATATGTGTTCCATCTGCGCTTCACGCTCCTCAAGAGATGGCAGTGCGCACTGTATCAGGATTTCTCGGGCTTTGAGAGTAGCCTTGGCAGTTTGCCTTGATTCCAGTTCCGTAAGCTTTCGCAACGAGGGTCTGAAGTACTTGGCCACGTTGCCGGCGTTTGGTCGATTGGGTCTGTACATCTCCAGTATTGCAAGGATGAGATTGTTCTTGGCTCCAATCCTAGTGTGTGAGAGCACTGTTTGAACGACTCTCGAGACATCGTCTTTGTTCTCATCTCGTAGTTTGAGTATCACGTCTTCGTCTCTATTATTGCGGCCTGAGAAAAGCTTCTCGACGTTATAGTATTGGTCGATCAGATCACAGAAAACTCGGAATTCATGAACCTTCAACCCTTCGGTGTAACGTTCCATCACCTCGATGAGAGGGGCAACAGTAGATTTTAACACAGAAGCATCAGCAGGGCTTACATTATCCTCAAGGAACCTCGACAGAGTCTTGATCAACTGCTTCGCAGGAAATTCGGTCTTCCTAGTCCTTGATCTCTCGACAATTTGTGTGAATGCTGTGTCAAGCTTGTTGGGCATCCTGGCATGTAGAGCAGAGAATTGAGCATTCCATTCGCCATACGGTAATTCAGGGTCCCTGAGCACTTCGATCAGTTCGTTTAGCGTCGAAGCCATGATGACTTGGTTGTCAAAACCTTGGAGGATGTTTTGCAAGATGCTGTACCGTAATGCGAATCGCTGGGGCGGCTTGTTACCTACGACCTGCGGTGGACCAAGAGCAGGAAGCTGTCCAGAAAAGGGCTGTGCATGCTTTACCCTTGAAGGGTCGTCTAAAGCGAGAATACCCAGGATATCTCCCGCTTCTAGAGTAGCTCCAGGCTGCTTGATGAGCTGGACGACGCCTTCCTCCTGCGTAATCAGAGGCATGTACATCTTCATCACTTCGACTTCGGCAAATGTTTGTCCAGCCTTAACATGCTCCCCATTCTCAACTGTGAATTTGACAAGTTTCCCTGGGCTGGGGGTGCGTAGCTGAGTCGGATCATTCTCTTGTTCCAGTAAGCAAGTCTTGCTGTCAACGCTGACGCGAGTAGCGCCAACTTCCTCTTTCCAGTAGACGTTGTGACTCCGTCCACTCAGCAAGAGCAAAAGGCCGCCGTCAGCGAGCGCTCGTACACCGACTGCACACTTTGACCCGTTGATAAATAAATGGTAGCTGTCTAGACTAGAACGGGTGGCGGTAAATTTATACCTCACGCCTTCATAGATGAAGTCGACTGGAAAAACAGTCTTAAGTACATCCTTCGAAGGTACCTGACCCTTTTCCAGACTTGCTCTGTACTCGTTTATGCAACCTTCGCTGGCGACGTGGGCCTTGGTCACGGCACCGCATACCACGGCTAACATGGGGTCTGGCCTTTCCGCAGTCAACCTATTCGAGATCAATTCATCAAGCCACCCAGTTGTGATTGTATTGTTTTCAAAAGCAGGTGTCTCAAGCAGCCTGATGAGATATTCAACCGTCGTACGGAAGTCGCCACGAATGCTTAGCTCTTTCAATGCCACAACCATGTGTTTCCGGGACGCAGAGCGATTTTCGCCATAAGCGAAAATATGGCCGAACTGGCTGTCCGAGAAGCTGTGGATGCCTCCTTGCGTTCCGACAGAGAAATATCCCCAAACGTTGGAGCTACTTCGGAAATTCAATTCGTGCATCATTCCACTCGAAGGTTTGAATCCTTCCCCTGGGTCTTCGGAAGTGATACGACATGCTGTAGTGTGTCCTTTGGGTGTTGGTCGCCGCTGAGACTGAATGCTGTCTTCCTTGTCAAAGTTGAAGTCAATCTCGGAAGATGAAGATGGGTCTGCACCATACAGGATACGAATGTCTTTAATGCGATGGAGCGGTATTCCCATGGCAATCTGCAGTTGGGCTGCAGGCAAGTTGACGCCGCTGACCATCTCCGTTGTGGGATGCTCAACCTGTAATCTGGGATTCAACTCAAGAAAATAGAATTTGTCCTCTGCGTGAGAGTAGAGATACTCCACTGTCCCAGCCGAGACGTAACCGACGAGTCTTCCCAGCCGAACCGCAGCTTTCTCCATCGCCGCAAATGTTGCAGGCTTTGCGATCGTAACGGGCGCTTCTTCGATAATCTTCTGATGCCTCCGCTGGACAGAGCAATCTCTACCAAAAAGCGAAATATTGTTGCCATATTCGTCTGCCAAGAGTTGGACCTCCAAGTGCCTCGCGTTCCCGGCGAGCTTCATTATAAATATAGGGGATCCTGGCACTTCGCTCGCAGCAGCATTGTATAGAGATGCAAAGTTTTCTTCGCCTTCGACTTTTCGAATACCCTTGCCTCCTCCACCTTCTGAGGCTTTCACCATTACAGGAAAGCCAATCTGGCGGGCCTTTTCCAGACCTTCTTTCGGAGAATGTGTACAGCCCTTATCGTAAACATCGTCATCAACCGTTACAATGCCCTCTGAATCAAGCCGTACTTGATCAACCCCTTCACCTGACCAAGGTATACATGGAACTTTGGCGTGTTGCGCGACTATCGTAGAGGAGATTTTGTCACCGAGGGACCGCATTGCAGAGCCTGGAGGCCCTATGAAGATGATCTTCTTCGGTGACGCTGCCAATGATTCTGGCAATGTCGGATTTTCTGAAGCATGTCCCCTGTACTGGTATTAGCAGTCCGCAATCAAGCAATATTTGACACCAAAGGGTACGCACCATCCTGCCCATACCGCATGTACGTTCATCCGCTCAGCAATGTCCACAATCAGCTCGACGTTGGCATAGTTGTTATTATTCGTGCCTCCAGGGACCTGTGAGCCATAGAATCAGCAACGAGCCTTGAGCGCTACCGCCCACGTTCTACAGGGCTACGGCCAAATCGAGGAGCTGCAATTAGATGCACATACCTCGACATACTGATCTGCCATTCGGATGTAGTCGGCGTTGGCCTTCAAATCCTCCGGTGTCGCCATCACCGTAAACTGGATCGCTCGCTCGTCTAGAAATGTGTCATAGGCCCATTTCCGTACTGATCTAATTTCTTTGACTGCTGCAATTCCGTTATTGGCGATAAGGACCTATTCCGAAGCGTCGGTTAATGCAGCTCGACTTTCTTCTGTTTTCCGTAAACTCACCGAAGTAATGACTGTGTGACCATCATTGCTAGCAATAAAGTCTTTGACGGACCCTGCTGGGGCAGCTGCAAGGTGATTACCGCCTATGAAATGAGCAGGGAGCTTATGTTTTGCTGCGTAGGAACTAATAATCTTTACTGGGCCATTCGTTTGATGGGCAGTGCCATTAAATTGTGGCGTCCCATTTGGCTGCGAGCGAGCCATCTTGAGAATCGTTACGCTCGACTCCGAGCAGTATATGGGCGACAGCTAAGCGGAGCGAATGTGCTGAGGAGGAACTTATTCCGTCCGTTCGGATAAGGCTCAGCAACGATATGTTCCCTGGTAGTACTTGCTCGTAGGAGTAAGTACTGATAGGAGAATGGGGTTCGATGTGGTTACGAAGGAAGATGAGCGTAGTGAGGTAAGGTAGTTGTGGTAGCGAGTGTTATGCTCTGGGGACGGTCAGCTAGAAAAGCTTCAACACAGCTTCCGAAGCTGTTGAGTCGCGATAAGACACTAGCGGATGATCCTGGCATAGATAAAATACCGGGTACCTCTAGAATATTCCGTGTCCGTCGCTCACCGAAAAGTGTCAGATTGGGGATTGCATATGCACGTCGGTGCTATGTATTAAAGATTCGGCAAAAGGTATAGTAGTCACAGTACCGTATTCCAGCTTGTACAAAGTCGAAGCCAACTATGAATTCTGTTTCTCAGTATTATCAAGAATTTTCTTGTTGGGGCTTCAATAATCCGTTCATCGTCAGAGCCCACGAGCAAGAATGTGGGGAGATGGAGATACCCGGCCGACACATCCCTGCGTGTTGGGCAGATAGCAACGAGATTGCCGCATGGATGTCTACACTTGCACGTGACTCGGCGAATATCGGTCATCTCTAAGACTCTGGCTATCCGTATGTACATATCATGATATAACCAAGGCCAGATATCGAATATTCAAATGGTTTCTGCATATTGATATTTAAGGTGGCGAAGACTTTGAAAGATGTCGTTGACCTTACTGGGTAGCGCTTTCTCATATCGAGATACTGGACGAATACTCTTGCTCCATTCGACTGCAAAACCAAGATCACCGATCATACAGAAATGCGTGTGGTGGTCCAGTGCCTTTGTCGTTACAGCGACAGCTGAATACCAGAGTTGAGCATTAGGTGAAGCGGTGCGATTCGAGAAGCGGACTCCTGTCTTGCCTGACTAGCATTGGGACTCGAAAATGAGTAGATGTTCTCCAACGGTTGAAATGGAGAGAAAACAGGTGCATGGAAAAAGTCTGTGGGTTTCTATTCGCAGCATGAGGTAGCCTGGCAAAGTGTATATGCTATGTGCAAAGGATCATGGAGAATCTATCCATGTGGGGAGTCGCAATACAAGAACAGCGCCCAAGCCAGAAATTGTCAATCTTCCACTTCGCCATGTCAGCGAATAGCCAACACTGATGTTAGCAAATGCCAGTATTTTATGATTCTTCCGCCTACTTCCATCTCCAGCCGCTAGACATCAATTTTTACACGTAAAGATCTGAGGTCCAGTCCACATTTAAGAGAGGATACTTATACAAAAGTAAGGAACAGTATATCCAAATTTCGATTTATATTTCTTCCTTCATATGCTGTGTTGGCCTGCCTTGCTCATTGCCACCGCCATATTCCATAGGCCGAGCTTCCACTATATTCACATTCGCTATCCCTGTCTGCGGCCCTGTGAAGTGTTTCCGACCCGTTGTGATCCAGGTGACTGCACTTATAAACGCAATGACGCCAATGGCCGCGCTCGTATAGTTCATATCATCCTTATTTACTGGATTGAGGGTCGGGAAGTTGAAGGTGATTGACGTAAATAGGAGGAAGATGAAACCGATGATATTAAGAACCACCCCCCATTTCCCCAACGTGTAAGGGCCCGGCAGGACTTTGGCGTGGCCGGTGAAGCGAGCTAGAATACGGACGAGCAGAGGCATGGCGTACGAAAGATCTGCAAATTGTATAAGTAAGTGAATCCGGGTGGAGGATGAAATTTGTCTCACAGAAGCCTTCTGTAGCTATGGATATCACGGTGTTAAATCCCGTCACAGTGCCGAAATAGATCGAGTTCAGTGCCATTTGTACTCCACAAGCGAGGAGAATGGCGTATACGGGGACTTGACGCTTTGGCTCGACTTTCGCGAACACTTTTGAGAAAGGTAGACCATGATCGCGAGCGAAGGCATATAAACTTCTTGAACCCTCGGCGATTAATGCATTGGCGCAAACCAAAACAATGACAACGATCAACGAAGATAGAAAACAAGCGCCAACTACAGACTGCGTGGAGTCATAGAATATCTGGATAAGAGGCACCCCCGTGGTAGATTGAGCCGTCTTCGTGATATCTCCAATACAGAAGCAGATGGCAATAAGAAAAACGAAACCAGTTACGGCGCCAATATAGACCGACATAATAATCGCTCGGGGTGCTTCTTTAGTGGCATTTTTCAGCTCTTCGGTCATGTGAGCGGGCGCGTCATAACAGCACATGCCAAAAGAGCTCTGTAGCAGCCCCAGAATTGCGGCGAACCCCGTACTAAATCCTGTGAAGTTCTGAAAGTCATGGAAGACAAAGCTGGCCGGCTGCTTGTGGTTGTTAGAAGCAAGAATGACGATAACCACAACCACGAAAGACAGTATATTCCAGATCAGAACACCTCGCGAGATCCTATCTAGTAGATGCGGGCCGTAGATGTTAACAGCGGTGCCAAGGAGAGCGATGAGGTAGGCAAGTAGCACCGAGTGCCAGCGCTCGACAGTGTAACTAGGAAATGAGAGGTTCGCTTGACCAAGGATGAAGTTCGCCCCAATTTGGTTATTTGTTGCTCCCATGCTAAGAATTCCTATGCACATCCGTTAACTGAAGCTTAGGGCCTTTAACACATAGTTCATACCGGTGATCATGAACCATCCAGTGATCCACGACATTCCCCGTGCGACCTTTGGAGGCGCAAGCACCGCAACCCACGAATATTGACCGCCAGCCACTGGATAAGCAGAACACATTTCTGCCATCGAATAAGCCACTGCAAGTGTCAAGATGCTGACGCCAATCCAGGAGTAAATCATCACCGGGGGACCCCCGGACTCAACGCCCACGATCAGGACTCCCCCCAATGCCGTCCAACTTGTCACAATGCTGAAGCTAAATCCAACCATGCCCAACAGGCCGAAGGAACGCTTTAACTCTTGCTGATAGCCCAGATTCTCCAGAACCGTCTCCTCCTGGACGTCATCATTAAAGACCTTTTTCTCAAGCGACATGTTGACCGTGGATGTGCTGAAAATTCACGTGTCGAAGAGGTCCAGAGAGGAAACTGGTCGACAATAAAAGGCACCGTGGGGTGTAGCCAGTACTAATGCTGCCTCTTCGCAGCGCGCATTGACCCTTGTAGAGGCTCGAATGATCTGGAACGTCATTCCAGGCTTTTCGATGACCTGTGATAACCATAACCATGTCAACATCACCTTGCTTATCTCGATAAAGTGATAGATAGCCATGACTGAGATATTGGCAGATAAAAACCCCACAAGTGCCGTTAGATGCAGGGACTTTATCTCCTTCCAGGACTGGATTGGTCTACCTCCGCACGTAACATGTAGTACAGCGGCGGGAAGATTTAGATCACGTATGCCGACCCTACAGCTTGAAAGGCAGCCCGTTTCTATATCCGAATCAACCCGACGTGCCGATTAGCTTATAGAAGGGCGCAACAACATGTTATCCATCTCTGTCCCAAATTGAGATTCGGAGAGGTTTATTTAGTACACGATCACACACCATACGGGCCCTCCTCTACGCCTGCATTACAACAGAATACTTATCGAAGCGGGAAATCTAGATGCCTCCTTCTTAGCAGCATTGCATTCATAACTTGAGAATTTTGGATGATCGAACCTCCTTATATATGCGATGCTCTCGGACGAAGAACAGAACCAGTAATACAGCACCAATTAACAACATGTGATTCTGGTATTCAGATTTGAAAAATGACTCTTGAGAAGATATTCGTGGTTTCGCAAAGGCAATTGCATGACGAAATCTTGACTAGCAGCGAGGGATGGGTGGCAATTGGACTTTCGAGATGGGCATTTACCTTCATAGAACTTCTAGGGTGCTCCAACAGCTGCCAGGATAAAGTACTTGACTTAAGCACAACAGGAGCGACCAATTGCTATCGCCAGTGCAGCTCTCGCCATTGGGTTCTCTTGTCCATCACCAAAGTTCAATATTCGCTGATCCTAACTTACCTGAAACTAATCAAGAGCAGAAGTAATCGAGCATAGGAAGCATGACACGCTGGAGTATTCGCTCCTCGTAGTTTAAAAAGATGCCGGAAATTCTACAAGGCAATCAAACCTTTACTCCATGTTCAGACAGAACATTTCGCACCACAAGTCAAGGAAGTTACGAGGGTAAAACCGGTGGGTTTGGCCTTGTGTATCGATTGATTCGCGCTAGTTGTTGCGGAGGTAATAATTCACTGAAAGTAAGCTAGCATGGTCCAGTCTTGGCGTGTTCGTGACCTTGAAGCAAGATCAACAATCATTGCAACAACAGTTCGACGACAACGACAACCCGGGCCTTGGGGCAGCGACATATGGGGTTATAAGAGTCGCAAGAGAAGGGAGAGAACGGTAGTTCTAGGGTAGCATCGTATCCTATACCCCAGAAACCCACTACCTCTATCATCTTCCGAAGGTTCTCCCTGAACATCGCAAAGTCACCTGAACAAAGACTTCTCTACAACGGGCTACTGCGCAACAACGCAAACCTGGAAAGCGCTCTGTCAACGTTCGCGATAAAAATCCTTGCTTCGTGCTGGCATCTCCATTATACAACTACCTCCCACGAACTACGGCCGATAATGTCACTACCAGAAGAGCTACCAGAAGATTCATTATCATACTACAAAGCCCAGTATGAGCAACTCGAAGCTGAGCTTGCAGACTTTCAGGCTTCAAGCAGAGAGCTTGAAACAGAACTGGAAAAGGATGTAGAAGCGTCGGAAAAGAGAGAGAGGCAGCTACAAGAGAAGCTCGAGGCATTAAGCTACGAAGTTGAGGAATGGAAAGTCAGTCTGCGGAATTTCTTTGGTGCCTCAGACCCCATGGCGATGAGATGACGGTGTTTGCTGGGGCGAATCTTGGCGTTGACTGGATGCTGACATTTTACATTAGACCAAGTATAAACAGTCAAAAGCCGAGGCTAACTCGGCACAAACAACGCTTCAGAAGGAGATTACAACACTACGGGACACAAATAGGACCATCCAGATGAAGCTTCGGGATACAGAGGTAGTAAATGACGATTTCGAACGCCAAGCAAGGAACACAACATCGTCATTAGAGGACCTCGAATCCAAATACAATGTGGCTATCGAGCGGGGTGTGATGGCCGAGGAGGAGATTAGGGCCGGTGAGCAGGAAAGAGAGGCACTCAGAATCGAGACACAACGATTGCGGGACGAACTTAACGATCTTAGAGTTGAAGCAGAGATCAGGCAAGACAAACTCCGTCATGCAGAAGCCGTGGTGCAGAGGCAGAAAACCAGGAAACCCCCAGACCTAGATTCCGATATCACTCGTCCTCAGTCAGCGATGTCAGGTCATTCGCCAACAACAAGTACATCCTCCCCCACCGTCGCCACCCCACCAACAAAGTCGACTTCATCAACAGTATCCGAGACGCCTACTCCTCCTTCGCCGCCGAATTCGGACCGTTCAGATATTCCAGCCATGAGTACACCCGCCAATAAACCCCCCAAACCCAGATTGTCAACTGGTGACTCAAACACTACTCCTCGGCCCCTTCCCTATTCCAACCAAACAATCCGCCATTCCCGCGGCAGTTCCATACTCGCACACAACGGCCGCCCCACCCCCTCAGTCCCCCGCCGCACTACCATTTCTCGCCCCAACCACCTTAATCAAGACCACAACCTCCCCTCCTCCGGCTCCCTGCACCAAATCCGTGGCCTGATTGGCAAGATGCAAAAACTTGAACAGCGCGTCAATTCTGCCAGGTCCAAACTCCCCGCTCCCACCAGCACCCCTCCTCGGGCCTCCCCCCGCAGTAACTCTGCCTTGGGTCAATCTTACATCCCCGCCACCGTCACCATGCGTAGCTCCAAGCGCCGAACGGGGGGCAGCAACGCTTCTGTCTCTCTTCAATCGCCCTCCATCGAACCAAATCGCCCTTCAAGCCGCCTCTCCTTCGGCTTCTCCCAGCCCACCGGCAGCCCTACCCGTGAGGCCGCCCAAAACCCAAGCAGACCCAGCTCCCGCGCCAGCATCTCTTCTCGCACCTCACTCGCCCACCTTCCAACCGTCACCCCGTCCAGCAGACCCAGCAGCCGCCAATCCGTCTCGGGCGCCCGCACGCCCCTAGGCCACTACGCCACAAGCTCACAATCCGAGTCCCGCCGCCCTCGGTCCTCAATCGGCGGCTCCTACGCCGCTACCCACGGACACACACACTCAGCCAGCGTCAGCCGCCTGAGCTACCACAGCAACAACCCCCCACGGCAATTCCAGGACGGCGCCACCGAAGACGAAGCAGCGGATGTGCTGACGCCCACGCCATCACGGCGAACGACGTTTGGAAAGAACACCGGATCTGCGATCCCGACACCGGGGAAGAAAATCAGTGGGGTGGGGCCGGGCAGGAGAATCAGTTCTGGGCCTGGGAATATGGGACCGCCGGAAAAGAGGGCAGGGATGAAGCTGAGTGGGGTTGGGGAAACGGTTTAGACCTTCATTGAGGGATGCGAAGTGGAAGGGCGCTTGGTGGTATATCCTTTTAGGACTTCTTGGAGAAGTAGCGATGGAGGCAGCGTTTTTGTTCTCTTTTCCATCGTATGGCTGGTGTGACGATTTACGGGATGATTTATGGGTGATGCCTTTGGTATGAATGAGGTTATGCTTACGTTCTCACTGCAGATGGGGGGGAAGTGGTGGTATCGATGACGGGCCGGCGACGCTTTGATTCGATGCTGTAGATATTGATTGGAAGAGGTCTGACAGAGTGAGGAGGCTCTGAGGGGGGGGGGCAGGAGGGATAGATAACATGAGATTGATACTCTCACTGAAAGCCTTGACAATATAGCCGGTGCTGTATTTTGGATGCATGTCTGTGATCTGAATGTTCCTCGGTGAGTAGGGAAAGAAGACAAGAGTGCTATGGGTTCGCAAGTCATGAAGCATGTCGAAAACAACATGTTTACAGCAACACACAGCAACCACAAATGCAGACTCCTCTTCAAAGCACCATCAGTTTCTCTCATTTTCTCTCATCCTCACTTTCATCACCATACCCTCCCAAAACAGGCGCCAAGCTTTCGCCTCCCACCCAAAACGCACCCTCGCTGAACCAATCTACTGTACAAAGAGCGGTTTCCTGCCCCCTCCCAAATCCGTCAATGCTATAATGCCATGCCCTATGCTCGCCAAAAGACTACAGAAAGAGTTTTTCCCTGTCGCTCCGATGCCAAGAAATCGTGAGAATTGAACACCAGTGCTCCAAAGCCAGTTGTGCATTGTGGAATATGCATCTAGCGTGTCAAAGTCCAAGCGCTAGTTTTGTCGGCCAAAAAATCGCTCAATTGGTTCATGGTACCATGTGCCCGTCGTCGTCGTCGTCGTCTTCCATTTGCTCCATTGCCTCTTTGATGTAATGGGACGCCTTGACTTATTATTAGCACTTTGACCAAGACGTTTGGGAAGCCATGCAAGAAGATCAAGGAAGCACAAACCTTTGGATCCAAATTCAACGCCGTCGTAAAGTGCTTAATCGCATTCCCCTTCTGCTTCAAAACCTTGTACACCCTTCCCAACAAGAAATGCACATTGGCCTCGTCCGGCGCAATATCTTTCAGCACCCTCAGGTCCTCCAAAGCCTTCTGTGGTTCGTGAAGTGCCATCAAGACTCTTGCCTTTTTGAACCTGCTCAACGCGCTCTTGGGTGCTAGTTCGCAGCTTCGAGCGTACTGTGCCAATGCTGCTCTGGGGTTCTTCATTTTCTCTAACACAACGCCGATGCAGCAAATGAGGACGGCATTGGTGGGGTTAATGGTTGCGGCGGTGCGATAATGCTGTTCTGCGAATTCGTATTTCCCTTGCTTTTCGAAGACCTTGCCCAGCCCATACCAGGCGTTGTAGTGGCGATTTTCAGCAGCTATTGAGCTGCGGTACGCGGCGAGAGCCTTGTCGTATTCTTCGTTGGCGACATGCTCGTGGCCTTGTAACGTAAAGGCGTAGGCAAATTTGGGGTCGAGTTGAGTGGCGCGTTTGAAGCATTTGAGGGCTTGATCATGGTCTTTTTGCAGGGAGAAAGAGTTGCCAACAGCGCACCAGGCTTGAGGCGAGTCTCGGTCTATGTCAATTATCTCATGAGATAGAAAGGCGAGGTCAATCTCCTTTTTTAAGTGCCACAGGATCGTGGAATATACTTCCATATCTGCGAGTCTGGCTGGCGCGATTGTTTTTATTCGGGTGAAGTACTTTTCGGCTTCGGCATACAACGCCTGTTCATAAAGCGCACGACCGATCTGGGCAAGAACCCAAGGTGTTTCTCTTTGACTTGGTATTATTGAGTTAAAGATTTGCAGAGCTTCTTGACATCTGTAATGACTCAGGCAGAAATAGCCACTACCGAGCTTTGTAAATAGCTCTAAAAGCCATTGTAGACTGTGGTATTCCTTCGCTTTTGCACTGTCTTCTGGCTTTCTTGACGGAGGCACGTTGGAGTGAGCATTTGAAATAGGTTTTTGTTCCTTGCCATCAATATCCATGGGATCGCCGTGCTTCCGATTTCCACTAACAACGCGCCCAACCGTGAAGGCATTGGCACTTCGGCCCTTCGTCCCTGTGGCCTTGGCCTTTTTGAGCTCTCTGCTGTCTTTCGTACCCAAGCTGCCAGATGATGACGAAAACTTACCGCTTTGCGGTCTAATCTGGTTGAAAAGTCGGACGCTTCTCCGTTGAGGTGCCATCGGATCGTTCAAGTTCGTGGCAAGAGTAGTGGTAGAGCTTATAGATGCAGATTGTGCTATTTGTCCGGAAACGGTCCGTTTTCGCTCTCCGGCTCCAGTGTTCAGTGCAGGCTTGGTGACATTGTTCGTTTCCATGTCCTCAGACTCGTTCTTACTTCTAGACTTTGATCTTATTGTATTAGAACGCATTTTGGGTGGTGCATCAACGCTAAAGTCCATTCCCAGGCCCTGCAGCGTCCGGGCTTTCCTCATAGGAGCCAAAGGCGGTTCTGTGGATATGGGCATCGCTGCGGTGACTCCTCCGACATCTCTTCCCAACAGAATCTCCGCGGTCGACTCTCGTTCCGGACCTGTTGGTGTATCCATCACCTGTATATCAAGTCCACCTCCACTAGTGATAGGTGTGACGGTAATTTTGCTGCCATTCAACTTTTCAAGCAAGGCAGAATTTCCAATGTTGTGACGCACATCCCCATTGATTCGGTTCTTGGAAATGCTGAAAGGGTCGTTACTAGGAGGTGGTTGAGATGGGTTATGACTGTTGACCTGGGTCTGTGCAAGACCAGATGAGGGAGGCGGTTCGTCAGGTACTTCTGAAGAAGACTCTTCCGCCGTCGGTGTCGCTAGACCACTCATCATTTCTGGGGTCATCTTAAATATGTTCGGAACTCGAACGTTGACGCCTGCAAAAGGTTAGCAGTGGTTTCTTCTAGATTTTGCTAGTGACACACCCAAATCACAGAGATCAAGGAAAGCATCCCACATGAAGGGATTAAGCTTCAAAGCCTCGGCATAGCATTCTATTGCTCTGTTTGTATCATGGTAAGCACGCCATAGCTTCCCTTGCAAGCACTGAACAGCTGCGGCGTCCGGCATAGCTTGTCTTCGGGTATCCGTGTGCTTGTCTTCAAGAATTAGAATGTCAGCTATCAGCCGCTGGGTCATGGCTATGTGATCTTCAACTTACTCCAGCTATTCCTGTTTGACCACAGATTTTTACTTCGGTCTATTGCAACAATGCCTTCCATGCATTTGTCCAGTCCCAGACACGCTTGCGCAAAGACGTATGAGCAGCCCAGATGAGTTCCTCTCGACCCATAAGTTCTGCTCCAATCGTAGGCGGCCTTCAGTTGCCCCAACCGTAGATGACACAGTGCTAGGAGATACGCTGCTTCTGATGATCGGGGCTCGTAGGCATGCAGTCGGCCGGCAAGGAAGAGGGCGTTCCGAATGAGGTTGCAGTCTAGGTGATAGTAGATAAGCTGTCGTAGCTGGCTAATGATATGGGGGTTAATGGGCGACATTGCCAGAGGAGGCTCTAGGTCTTGAGCGCGGTCGTGGGGCGGCTGTTACTAGAAGATGTAGGGGAATTCCGGAAGCAAGAGTGGGTTCGGAGTGGATAGGATTGTAGTCGACAGAACTTCTGTGGGACCGACCATCTGGACCCAAGCTCTTCAATCTGGGGGTCGATATTGCTTCGGCAGAAGTGGAGATGACTTCCGCGTTGTTGAGTACTGCGACTGAGCGTACCTTCCTCAAGAAGGTCTTGAGGTCTTCAACTGTCCCAATTCCTCGAAATTAGTTGTATTTGTGAATGCTGAAGCTGTATTGACAAAGAGAAGCCCTTTCAAAAGTGATTAGATTCAGCGCCGGAAAATGGTCATAATGATGATACAGTAGAAATCAATGAGAGCTGTGTCCTGCTCATTTCAATATTGAAGAGACCTCCTGGCTAAGTGTGGTTACTCAAGAACGTGATGTTTTGGTGAGGGTTTAGATTTGGAGGGCCTCTCGTTGATTGGTCAACAAGCAAGCGCTTGAAGTTGCTGCCAGCAACCTGAGGCTCATTCGCTACTTCACTCCGATTCATTGAAATAATTTCTTCGCGAACAATTGACCAATGGCGCAGGTAGACGGTACATTCTGTATTCAGAACCATAGAGGACTGATTGTATTGAGTAGAAAGCTGCAAAGCAGCAAGCATCGCGCAACACCGCAATTCTCAATCGCGCGCACCTGATCTCCTTCGGAGTCAACACATTCTTTGGCCTACTACGCTTCATATTTCTCCGAGCTTCCTGTACTCGCGCTACGTATCTGCTCTACCTCATACTATCCACGCCGGCCTTCATTATAGAATTTTGGTTGGAGAAGATAGGGCGACCAACAGCCGCACAAAATGGGGAACTCAAAAAGTCTGGTGAGGATCTTGAAGCCCAGGGCTTGACCGAATACCTGTGGGATGTGCTCTACTGGTCATGGGGCTGCACAAGTACGGCGAGCGTTTTTGGCAACAAGGCGTGGTGGGGCTGGGCTGTCATCCCTATGTACTCCGTCTGGCTTGCGTGGACCACTTTTGGCGGAATAAGACAGGGTATGGCAGGACTACAAGGTGGGGAAGAAGCAGAAAATGGCGGCGGTACAAGCAATAGACAGAAGAAACTGGAGAAACGAGGACGCCAAAAAGTCCAGTATCGATGATAGGTTATTGGGTTGGTACTCCGTACAGGGAAATCTGGCTTTGGAGGTGGTCAAGCCTATGACAAAGGCCAGCTGAGCGTTTAATACCACCTAAGGAGAAGGAGGGCCTCTTTCCTACCAGCCGTGTCGCCGGGTGAAACGCAAACGTCAGAAGGGTCCATTGTCTACAGTGCAAGCTGTCATATATTTCAAACCCTTAAAAGATGGGCGCCAGTTTGTAAACGCCTGGATCTATAAACGAGGCTGTGGCGACTAAGGACATTTGATTAAACGCCTAACGCTTATGAAAAACAAAAATGGCTGATGCGCTGTACTGTCCGAGAATTCTGGAGTTCTCCAGACATTGCAAGGATTAGCGGCATCAGAAACAGAATACCTGATCAGTCAGCCTGCTGACAGGTCGTGGTTTCTCGTAACCTAGCGACTCTGTTGCTTTCTTCATGGCGCTAACCATAGGGGGAGGCCCACAGACAAGGATCTTGATATCGTTGGCGGGCGCTGGTAGTTTAGCCTGCAATTTGGTCAACTTTGAGCCCAGATGTGTCCGTCCCTCATATCTCTACGTACCTTGATCATCTCTGGTGTAGCGAATCCAACACCGCCGTCCCATTTCTCTGGGGGGTTGTTGAGGACGTAATGTACATGGAATCCATCGTCCTCTTTCGCAAGTGCATCCAAGTCGTCCTTCAGTAGTATGTCTTCCAAGGTAACATTTGCAAAGATCAGATCCACCTCCGTGGTGTCTTTGCCACCGTTTCTTGGCCTCCCTCTGATAATTGCCCTTATAATTTGCAGCATCGGAGTGATACCTGTTCCACCAGCGATCATACCAAAATGTCGTACTAAACTGGGAGTATACACCATGGCGCCCTTGGGGCCCTTCACTTTCAGTGTCTGCCCAATCTTGAGGGTCGCCATGTGCTTGGAGATGTTGCCGGTGGGATATGATTTGATGAGGAGATCAAAGTAGCCGGGGTTCTCGTCTCCGGAAATGGGTGTATACGAGCGAACCACTTCCTTGGGCTGGCCTTCGATCATTGCTGCCACAGACATGTGTTGGCCAATTGGCAGGCCCAGTATGTCGGTAGAGTTTGGTAAATTGAAGCGATAGCTGCGTAACGTCAATTCGGCCCGGCGTATTCCACAAATTGGGGCGCTTACATAGCAACGTTATGGGAGAGGACGGTCTTTTCTTTGAGAGGAAATTCTTGGTAGACTTCAGGCTTGAGGACTTTTTTGACTTCTATTTCACAACCCTATCTTAGCTCCCATGCAGACCATTGAGGATTGGCGGCTTTGGCCGATTTGATTATCATAACTGACGATTATTGTAAAATTTCCACGCTCCAAGCAACACTGCTACCACTGCCGCATATGGAAGCCATTCCTTCTTGACAATCGCGACACCGACTAACAGGAGACCTGAGGGAATATAGACACCATTGATATATTGGGGGGATAGGAAAGAAGCAGGTCGGATCTGATGAGCTGAAGACATGTTCTCACGCTGAAAGAAGTGAGACTGGATCAGTAAGTGGTTTGTCACCCCTCAAAGTACTGTGATGCTCCGTACTCGTTGCGCAGCCCAACAAATTGTCACTTACAGCTCCGGGCTTTCCGTGCATCTTCGCTATCTAATCGATAAGCGCGCGCCCTAGTGTGATGGAATTCGCAACTGCAGACGTGCAACCTACCAATATCAAAATCATGTTCTTTCTAGCCAGAATTTTTAAGACCGTTTAGGCGTCTTTCCTTTTAGTCTCTTTTCAAGAAAGATCTGCTCGCTTGTATGGTCTCTGTTGCCGATTGAGCATTTCTGATATGAATAGCACTGCGTAGATCTGTTTAAAAAAAATTGTGGCCGAATTTTTCCTTTATAACTTTCTCCCTTGAAATGGCATCTGCTTCGGATATCGAGGCCATTGGGTTGATGTTGGATGATAAGGATCGACATAATCTCAGTATAAGAGACGAAAAGTATCAAGTCCATACATGGGAAAATCTTAAGCACACCATAGGCATGGGATCATTTTCACATCGTCAGAACTCTACTGATACCCAGCAGCAACCAATAACTTGGGAATATTAGACCGCTTTCCATCTGACTTGATCCGCTACAAACTGTGGACCGAACAGATCAAAGCGGAACACGGCTCAATAATTGATTTTGTTTGTCGAGAACGCTTGCATTGGGAGCCGCTGCCTCCGTCGCCTGCAACCAATGGTCCAATATTTGTATGTCGCAGTCCTATACCTTTCGCCAATGCCGAAGATTATAGAATCTTAAAGAACGACTGGCCCTACGGTGTAACGTCGAATATCACTCACTTGGTAGTGTGGCTCAAGACAAGGATACCAACACGGGAAAGCGATGGTGATCTAACGTTCGAGTCGCGTCAGATTCTCCAGGACTTTGTGCGGAGAACATTTGAGGAGAGACTAGCGAAGGATGGAAACTCAGAGGACCGAGTTCTTTGGTTCAAGAATTGGAGCAGACTGCAGAGCGTCAGAGGTTTAGAGCATGTTCATGTTCTTGTACGGGATGCGCCACAAAGCATCTTAGATGAATGGACTAAGGCCAAAGGATGAATTTTCAGCGATTGTAACCAGTGTTTGCCTCTTATCGGGAGTTTATTCTGGTCTAATCTATACCTAGGATTCAGCCGCATCCGTGCTCGTTCAGAGAGCATTACGATGCCCGCTTCTTTTAGCTTTCCGGGAGTTTCGGAGCAAGTTATCTCATTGCATTAGACCAATCAAGTGTTCGGAAAAAGAAAAGGCTCCATGTCAAATGAAGTGGCAATTTTGCAAATCTGGGCCGTTGTTTGTATACCTTCAGTAAGTTGGTGTAGCCGAACCTACAATTGATTTTTCCGACTTCTGAAGCTGTATATCGACCTGTTCGAGCCAACATCGAGGGTAAGACAGGAATTCACCGCGTTTGAGGCTGTCCCTTCAAGATTTCAAATCCGATTAGCCTGGTAAACAGATTACTAGGCGACCCTTAACTTCCAAGTCGCCTGTCCAACAGTGGTAGTCATGCGAATGTGCTGGTTCGGTCACTTCACTACGAGTGGAGAACCAAAAACGGATACGTTGGTTGCCCGACAGATATAGGGTCTATACTCGATCGTTCATATTTTCGTACAGAGAAGCATGAACTAAACCATTTGCAATGTGATAGTTTTGTTAAGTTTGCCATTGATATTGACACGCAGTATAATGGTCGCCATAGGGATTTAATTGAAAGGCCAGCTACACCTCGTTTATGCCTCTCTCTATTTGACGAGAAACCAGTATTGACAGTTCGAGGTCATGAACATGCGTTCAAATTCGTGGCAAGCTGGAGCATGATAAGAATGCAGGGCCTATAAGAGGCTGTACTACACAGATTCGATGCAGAGGAGCTGCTAACATCTTTCCCGCTATCGGTTCTAAAAAAGGCATCATCAAAGGTCATTGTATAGCGACTAGGTCTGGTCCTTGAGACATAATTGGTATAATTTAGGAAGCACCTGTCTTCAGGCAGGCTGGCTTCAATCCTCGACCCGGTAGATTATGCCATAGCACAGAGCCCCTCTGATGAACACGAATGTGCCCGAAAATCCATAATGATGAGCATGTCCAATTAAAGCCACGCTGGCAGGACCTTTACAGGCGCCACTTATCATCATTTCAAATGAATACTGCCATAAAAGGGGCATCAGGTCTCGCGCTTTCAGGCATTTCTAGTACCGTAGCGAAGGAAGGTGGTGGCATTGCATTGACTCTCGGTGAAAGCACATTGCGAGGTAGCGGAGCGGTGAACTTGATGAACGCTTTCCTTTTTTCCGAATTCAGTACCAATCGGGCCGGCTTTTCTGTATAAAAGTGTTTGTCAAATCAAGCGTTCGCATGTTAGAATGGTTTTGGTACCTCGTAACCTGTCAGAGCCGTTCGAAGGCACACGATACCCCAAGAATTCTGGCAGGATCGAAAGATTGTACGTATGTCAAAGCATACCTAGACTGAACAGGGCCATGCTGACCGTGCAGGGTTGTAGTGAGGCATTGTTTTGCGATTCTCCCGTGAACCAAAAGCTCAAGAGCCTACGACTTATTCTCACGATCCCACCCGCTGTTGAAAACAGATCAATTAGAATCAAAGCTCAGAGTATTCGGCGGAGTCGCTATTGAAGGTGCTCGAACGTACAACAGACGGTATGCATGTCCACAAGAAACAAGGTCAAGCTCGACAGCAAAGAAACTGTCAAAAATAGCTAGACTATCAAAAGCACTCGCGCAGGCTAAACCGATCGTACAAATATATCAAGTCTAAGATGCTAAGGATAACCTCAACCGTATCATAACAGCATATAAGAAAACATGCATATTTACCCCAGCAATGCAAATTAAGAGCTCCAGACTCGATGACATGACAAACCGGAAGCCGTTGTGAGTCAAGTCAACGCAAAATGCATGGCGTAAAGTCTTGTGCTAAAGTGGTAGTGAATCGTTGCTGTAGCTATTTTAAAAGAATCGAATGAAGAAGCTCTGGAGTTACAGGTCTAGCAGATCAGCATGCTAATAGCCAGACCGTACCTACCTACCTAACCACCCGCGGATAGAAAGCTCGGCAAACCAAAGGCCCCCTCAACGTTCCGCTAGCTTCCACTGCTTAGATGTCTGTCAAAGATGGTAGAAGTATCTCGGGTGGACCAAAGTCAAGGTGTTTCCACTTCCAAATTGGCTCCGCTCTGATGACTTCTTCATCTTCATCTTCTTCTTCGTCACCAGTGATATACATCTCCCAGTCCCTACCAAACACCTCCGACCGTCCCATCAACCCAACACCGGCTGCGTAGTTGCCCCAAAGAAGCAACATCCAAACAATCCGAGGCGCGTATAGACGAGCCAAAAAAACCACAAACCCACTTTATTCTCTTTCGTCGTAGCTACAGTAGGTCTCACGCTCAAACCAACATCGAACCGTGGCGGGTGGTTCGTTCTCTACAGCAAAAGTCCGTTACTTCCTCACCCCAGTGCTTCCCTCAGAAAATCGTAAAGCCAATCGCAAGACGGCCCAAAATTTCCCCATTGGTATCCTAACCCCTTCATGCTGCTCAACCAAGTGGCCAAGATTTGCGCTCGGCAAAAGCAAAGTTATTTGAAAGCCTTCGTTCCTATCTGTGTAACGAAATATGGTCTCCTTGATCCAGACGGAGGTTCTCAATGTCGGGTTCGGTATCGCTCCGTTTTTTAATCTTCGTACTTGGGGTTTGGGAAGGTTTTGGGGGATGGGGGGATGATGGGAATCTCGAGGGAAAGGGGGGTTGGAGCGGGGGGCTGGGGGTGGTTGTGGGGTGTGGGGAATGTGTGGGATGGGGGGTTGGGGGTTGACTGGGAGGGAGGGAGAGAGGGGTGAGGAGAGGGTGAGGAGAGGGTGAGGAGAGGGTGGGGAGAAATGTGGGGAAAGAGGGAGGGGAAGGGAGAGCGAGAGCGAGAGGAAAGGGTGTCCAAAACGTAAGAGGAAAAGAAAGCAAAGGATAGATCAAATACCAGTCCCCGAACTCACCCCATCAACGCTCTCTAGCACCGATCTCCTCGCTCTGAAACCCAGCCCACACCGACTATATCCCAGAAGCACCTCACAACACACCACTTTCTCTCTCTCTCTCCCCGTTCCGAACCCCCCAGACCTCACAAAAAGTCGTCCTTAAAAACACCTTTTGCCCTGCCCTGCCCCTGCTCCCAACACCTCCAACAAAAAAACCAATGCACGGCGTCAGTCAGCAAGCAGTAGGGAAGGAAGGTGGGTGGGTGGGTGGGGCGTGGAAGCAAGCGCGGTTGGGGAAACGCCGAAGCTTTGGAAGGAGATTTGGGGTTGGAGATTGGGTGCGGAAGAAAGAAAAGATGGATGGATGGTATATCGATCAGCACCATCGAAGATTTCATTGCTTACCCCTTAACTGCCCTAAACGAACACAGATACGTTCCAAACCGACCGAGCGAGCGACTGTCCAACCCAACCCATCCGATTCCTCCCCAAGATCTCAGTGGCGTATTTTCCTCTTAACTCGCTAGTCCAGGAGAATTCTCAAAAAATCAATGACCATAACAATCAGTATATATTTATTGCAATAAAGCTCCCCCCTCCCCCCTTTCTCCCTCGTGCCTACCATAGAGATTTCCAACCGCCTCTCTCATAGTAAAGAACATCATCCATCCCCTTCCGGAACCCCCGATTTTTTTTTCTCGGGAGCAATGGTAAGGGGTTTGTTCTTGCCCTCGTCTGCCGGTGTCGGATGTGTGAGGTCAGCGTGCGATGGATCTGCCTGCTAGATCGGATGGGTGGCGAATGGGTAGGGGAGGTCGGGCCGTGAGAGTGGGGGGGGGTAGGGTGAGTGGGGATGGGTGTTGTTCTTTGGTGGTGGGGGTTTGGGGTTGGTTGGGTGGGTGCGTTTGAGATATGGGGGGTTGGAAGTTTCAGGGAGGGATGGAGATGGAGGGGTTGAGTGCTTTTGTTGGGTTGTGGGTTATGGTGGTGGGAGTTGATGTTTGGGGGAATGCTTTTTCAGCGTTGGAGCTGGTAACGGGATGGTTGTGGACGGTGGTGCTGGGTATGAATCTTGTGTTCGCGGTATAGGAGGAGTTGGGGGGCTCGTGTTGTTTGTTGTAAAAAGATTTTATAGGAGGGGGATTGAATGGTTCGGTGGAATTGACGGAAGATTGGGAGATCTTGTGTGGAGTTGGAGGTTTGTGCTGAGCATTGTTTGTGATAAGTCAGTCTCTTTATATGAGACAGGGTATCGTTGTAATGGTCCTATTGAAAAGAGCGTTCAGATATATCTATTGCATTGTTCCGCTGGTTCGATATCTCGAGCCGTAAAGGAAATAGACATCGAATTTTTCATGCGTTGGGGGAATATGTTAAAAGACCTCAAAGACCAAAAAGGAGAGATTCAAATCCTCTACACGTATTGTCTACAGGTGTAGCCTGCGCCAGTTGATACAATAACAAAAATGAGCTTCTTGACAATAGCAGGGGTTTTCGCTGTTGCTATTGCTGCAAGAGCGGTAGGTTATTCTTTCAATTCAGGGTGGAAACTGTTCTGTTCTGAGATCCATCGACGAGAGATGGGTTTGAGAGGTTTGCTATCAGGCGAGGTTATTTCGGCGTTGGCAGGATTTTCGCTGCTGGATTTTTGAAGTCATGATGGTGGAACAGTAGGGATGTGAAAGTGATAGGAAGATCTTGGTGGTGAATGGAGATTAGGTGTGATGGCGGCGATACTAGAGATACTTTCACGCTTGAGCCGAAAAAGGCTGTCTGTTTGGCCATGGGCTGTCTCATGGGAAATGGATTCGGACTTGAATCTTGTGAATGCTCATCGGCTTGAGCGTCCTGTAGAAAGTGCTTCTTTTTCTTTTTCTGGACTTTTACCTACAGGATAATGATTATTATCAAAGAATGCACGATTCATGATCCTCAACCATACGGGGGACTATTGATGGCACCGAAAGAGAAATTCGTTCCGGACCTGGAAATGCTGCTATACACGGTTTCCACTCCGAAGCCTAATGTGTGCATTCCTGGCACGGATCTTCACTCCCCCAAGATCTGGTGATCTTGGTAGATACAGCCGTCATCACATCGCTCAGAGCAAAGGATGACTACGCACTCCCTCCCGTTCCCCGACCTTCCTTTGCTTTGGACGGAAGATTATTCATTGAGTCCATTCTCAGTGCCGGTGAGGGTGTATATCCAGATTTGCCCGAAGAAACGAGGCTTGCACGAAAGGCTGAATCTATACACTCAAGAAAGAAATCATGACGATGGGCTGGTTAAGAAAGTACGGCCAAAAAGCAAAGCTGTGATGAGGAGAGATCGAGACCTATCTGATGACGATGGAGGCTGCCTCAAAGACAGTTCAGACCATCAAGGCATCAGGTGCTCCATCCCCCGAACCAGGACGAAATCTGCTAAATGTACTGGGTTGAAATACACAACGATGCGGTGAAGAGCTTCTGACCCGGCGAATACGCCTTGACCAGGTGTGTGGGTTTGCCGCTTCTAGAACATGTTGGTTGTGCTGTGACGGAACTTCCCAGAACAGCAATGCCGGCAGATACATTCCACAGTGGTGGACGAGGCTTGGGAGGGCAATGTTACTGGAACGGGGAGTCAGTAGTTCAGTGGGATCCACGCTTTTTTCATCTGCGTTCGTGTTCGCTTCTACATGTTGGTTACACGCAAAGAGTCGGGTGGCACAAACGGATAGCGCAAAGACATTAACGATGCTATACGGAATACCGATTCTGGGGACCGGGGATATTGAGTGGGGGTTTGCTCCCTGAGATAGAGTTCGACAGCCGAATCGGGTCCGGGACACGGGACAAAGGCCGCACGCAAGATGAAGATGTTTATTATTGTTGTTTATTAATTTGTTATTAATTTATTATTATTATCGTTATATAGCAGCAAGGGGAGCAGATATTCTACTGTACATCATCCGTTGCCGAGATTGGTGCGGGAAACGGCAGTTGTGTGGCCTTACAGATACAACGTACTGTACTTACTTACTACATACAGTATGGGATGTGTGATGAATGATGAATGATGAATGATGAATGATTAACGACCAACGATTGAATGCTGGGTGGACAGGTGGTGAACGGCCAGTAGATGCAGCATGCACCGTTCATCTCAACCATGGTCCGCGAAAGCGGCGATCCCAGATCTAATGACAGGCCATCCGAGATCTCGATGATGATCGTCCGGCAGGGCGCATGTTGTGCGTCGCGCCTGGGACCAATCAATCGTCGACTTGATTGCGTGTATCATCATAATAAGATTCGCAATGGGAGTATCGTCGTAAACAAACTCCTGCTCCCTCTCGTTCTCCGAAAGAAGTCTATCGAATTCCGGTACAGGACTGCAAGGTGCATGCATTAGTTCCGCGTCAAGACAAGCTTAACTTCGTATCATGCTGTTCCCTGGAAGATGGGACCCTGGGGCAGACTTGGACAAGAGACAGTCAAGGGCATCGATCCGTCGAGATTACAGCCCTCAGCATCCTTTCCCTTGCATTCGCCGACGGTATCATGATGGCGCTCGAGTGCCGCGGCCGGCTTTGATTCGGAGTTCCTTTGGCACTCAGACATCAATCCGGCATTGGAACTGGAACTGGAACTGGAAACTGGAACTAGCGGGAAATACGAACAATGGAATATCGGTCCCGTTCGATTATTGTCTAGCAGTGAGAGGGTATGTGCGTTGCCGGGCGTCTGGCGCCTTCAGCTTGGTATGGCCATGAAGACGAGTCTCAAGAGCCCAAATCGATATCAGGCTTGACCTGAGAGCGGTCTGGACCATTTCGAAAGGAAGGCCGGCGGACAGGAGGAACACGCGCCGTGCACGCTTATCATGTGGGGTCTTGGAGCGGGAGTTGCCGCACATCAATTCACCCTTGACCAGCTGGGCCATCTCCCTAGAGTAGCGTAGCTGACAGCTGACAGATATCTGTTGCTGCCACATGAGGCAATCGTGCCTCCATCGCCATCGTCCACATTCGTTGTTGTTGTGGTGGTGGTGGCATTCAATTACTCTATATTTATCGTCATCGTGACCCAAAACTCTAAAGTGAATGAGCCTTTCAGTTCGCTTCCACCATATGCGGTATTGCCAATGGATGGGGCCCACGGCCGCAGATAATCGGCTCCTGTAGCAGGGATGATAGATAGGTAAAGTAAGGTATGGTAGCGGCTCGGGATATGACGATGATGATGATGATGATGATGATGATGATGAAGTTCAAGAACGAAGTTCGCGGGTGGGACGGTTCTCTAGGATAGTTCTAATAGTAGTGGATAGTTCACTCGGAAAACGACCGTTTTGAACAAGATAATCAAACACCGAGATTTGCTTTTGAAGATGCGCCTGAATTTTAATAGATGATATCTAATATACTAATATTGCTTTTGTGGGATTTTATTTATTTTCAAAACTCCGAGTGCGACTGTGGGAGAAAAGAAATGAGAGAAGGTAGGGAGGGTTGTGTGGCCCGGTCGGCAAAGAACCAATCGGGTATTAGAACGAAAGTTTGACATGACAAATATAGCCATGGATGATGATGTACCGATCAGGCTATCACTGTCCGTCAAGCCTCCGCTGTCAAAACCTTACGGTACTAAACCAGTAACTCCGTAGGTACCGTGTAGTAACGGAGTATGGGAGTATGGAGTAGCGGGGTCCTTTTGATTCAACCGCGAAACATGCTGGAGATTCCGATCCATCATTCCATCATTTCATCCTTCCCACCCTCGAGTCTCAGCTTTTCCTTTCCAGCCAGATGAGCAAGGTTTGTTCGATATCTGCATGAAGGTCCATGTTCCGTCCCCATGTGATCCGTCGTTCACCATCTAGGACCAATTTCAGTCGAGGCGTGTGAGACTTCAATTTCAACTCTCGGCTTTTCTGGAGTCTAGACACCCACAGGCCTTGTTGAGGCTTGAAGACAGTTGGCCAGGGATGTAGGAAGCTTGTCGGCCAAAATGCACGCGGCGCCAGATCTAATGGAACTTACCTAAGGTGCTCCGTACTCTATGGGAAGCCACAATCTCATCAGAAAAGATATCGAACCCAGTTCCACCCTCCCCCCCCTCCCCCCCCCCCAACAACGGAATGGGGCTAAGATGGGTAGTTTGGTACTACCGCACCCTTTTGCCCGCGGCAAGCAGGGCACAGATCCACCACATGCAAGTAAGAAGGTCGGTTTGCAGGGTTTGCAGGAATTGGAGGCGGTGGTGGAAGGAGTGACTCGTGTCAAGCCTGCATCTTCCCGGTTACCCTAGGCACCCTGTTACCGATCTGAGTCCCTTCCCTGGTACCTGGGAAACCCAAAACTCTTAGGCAGCTGCAGCATGCCTTCATATCCGTGCACGCCTACCTGAACCACCACCACCACCACCATCATCGTTTGATTTGTTCTTGAGTCCTTGACCCGATTCCGGCCATGGTCCATTGAATTTGACGCTGGCCTTTAGCTCGCCTGGGGTACTATGTCACTGTCTTGACTGGTATAATGTAAAGTATTCTCCATTTCCCTTTCCACTACTGCCGGTCTTACCCCGAGGCCGGCACTTCCCACCAGCCGCGTCCACCGGAGCCTGTTCAGTTTCCTCAACGTGCTCAATTGTGCGATTGGCAGATGTACCGTAATCCAGTGCAATGGAGCCAGAGTCTCAAGTCCGGTAATGTAGTGAGTGGTACAGGCGAAGACGCTCCAGGGAGGAAGCACCTCTGGGCAGACAAGAAACAACCCTTTCCCATTGGCACGGCGGATTGTCTTGTTCCTTGTCGAGCCGAGAACGGGCTAGGGCCCAGCGATTGCACTCGAAATGGCACGGACGCAACTTGACCATCTAATCACAGCTTGGAAGTACCTTACTTACCGTAAGCTACTACTGACTAAAGCATGACTTACCGTCTGATGCTCGTCCGCTTGAGCTCGATGGTCGATATCATTCGCCCGAGCCTTGGAGACCAAATTAAGGTAAACGAGGGGACTACTTTAGGTAATCCAGCACTTCTGGTAGCCAAGAGAGCCATTGCTATTATTCCCCTCCATCTCTCTCTCTCCCTCTCTCTCCCTCTCTCTCCCTCTCTCTCCCTCTCCCTCTCTCCCTCTCTCTTTCCCACATGACGACATGGGCACAGCCTAATGCGTCCAAATCCCACCAACGTCAGTTCCTGTGCGGGATCCCATCACCCATCACCCCCATCACCCCTCCCCCCCCTGTACTTGTACCCTTTCATCAGATCTTTCTTCCCTGTCTCTATCTCTGAACTAAGAGGTATGCCTTAGCATGACAGCCGTGTGTGTGATCTGTAGTAGTATCCTGTCAGATGTCAATCTTGGCGGTAGCTCCCCCCCCCATCTGGATGACGATCACTCGAAACACTGTCACAACTCTCGTGTCGGAGGCTACGGTACTACTAACTACCTACCTGTGGTACTTTGCCTTACTGCTGGCCTTTCAGGGTCTCCTCCCCCCGTATATTACTTGCTCAAACGACCCCACGAAAAAGAACCTCAAACATCATTCGGACTCTTATTTCACCAGAAGCCTCAAAAGCCCCCCCCAATGCAGCCAATCCAGTCAAGCTCGCTCGCGCAATTCCGCTAGTTCACATCAAGAACCCACATGTGACTCTGCAAGCCAGGGAAACGGTCGTGCTTGCCTTATACCTCTTCCATACCTTAACGTACCTTAGTCAGACCGGGGGCATCTGTAGCCTCATCCATCATACCTACCTTAATCGGAACACTCCATCGGCACTATCTCTGCGCCGCCTTGCCTTCCCAGGTTTGCTGAACCCCAGACTAAACGACGCCTGTGGAACGCCTTCTCCTTCCTCGTCCCTGGTTTTGGCTCTTTTCAGCCATCCTGGGCTGCCTGGACTTGGTAGGTGCTCTGCCCGCTGTCAATTTCTCCTCTGAGACCTCTGACACACCCACTTGCACACCATCTTATCTCGTTTGGGGCGCGGCTTCGTGCATTGTGCCACCGTTGGAACTCGGAGACGAGGTCATTGATGTCACCCGGCATACGCTGTGGAATTGGTCTCCGTTGATACTATTCATACGGCGCTCTCGCCTCATCCTATCCGCAGCGGGACTGTGCCTCTTGAGGATTTGTTCGGATACACAGAGTCAAAAGGGAGGAGATAGACTTCGGTCCACCTACGTTATCGCCATTCTTTAATCCTTGAGCCACAGCGCCCCAAGGGTTCACATACTGACGTCCACCGAATCTATTAAAACATCCCGAACCTGCTCAAATTGCTTGCTTACCTGAGCTACGGGATCTTTGAGGTAAGCAATTTGTTCTCAGTGCGGACTTTACGACCCTGACCTTTGATTCCTACAAACGCAAACTACAGCCGATGCCACGGCATTTTCTGCTCTGTGGACTTTGCCCTTGACGTCGAAATTCTGACGAAAGCTGTTGGCTTCCATTACTCACAAGGAGCATATTGCCGGAGGCTGACATTTACAATGCCTAGATCTGCGAAGCCAACACCAATACGCAATTTTCAGGACGGAGAAAGCGAATCTGGACTATCACACAGTCCGACTATGAAGCATATATCTTCCTTCGAAGACGATAGCCGTAGGAGAGCTCCCCGCTCACTTCCCTCTTCACGGCATGATGTTGGACAGCATCGATTGCCGTCATTAGTCGAGGTTAGTTTTCCCCCTGCGACATGAAACAGCCATCGAGTAGAACTGAACGATTGATTCTAGGCCGTCCCAGAGATCCGACGGACGAACCCCACGCAGGACAACATAGCCGATTGCCCTCGCCAGCTTAGACACTGTCCCAAAGGCCCCGGCCAATTTCCCACCGCCAGATCTCTCGCCTCATCACCTCCAACGGCCAACGCGGCCAGGCCTCTACAGGCTATGGAACCATCAAGGCTTACTGAGCAATCGGGTCATGGGCGTCAAAGGTATAACGCCTATGACATCCGACCAGAAGTGCAACTTCCGATCCTGCCAGGCCCTCCGACCCGAAACAGTGACTCGTCCTTGTCTTCCGGGTTTTCTGACCGGCGCACCAGCCTAGCTTCGGTGACGACGTCTACCACTTACCCAGGAACCAGACATGGAAGCCCTGCCCTGACCAGTCTCTCCCGAGCACCAACGCCCGAGCATCTGGGCTACCCAAGTGGAGATGCTTCTGATCCACGCAGCATACCCTCACTCTACCGCAGTCATGAACAACCAGCTTATGGAAACGAGCGAGTGCCGCTGAACGGAGGCCTCCGAGAGTCGATCGAGTCTTATCCATCGTCGAACCCAAGGCAAAACATGGCAGCTCTTGAACACCCGTACCATCCGGCTTATGGGGCTGGGGCGCCACGTAACCTCTCCTTTGCCGATCGCCAGCCCGTGGACCCTTTGTTTCTTCGAGAGAATGGACACCACCATTGCGCTGTGGATTTCCAATCGGTCGAGGTGGATCAGCAAAGACACAAACGACGCCGTGGGAATTTACCAAAGGCGGTGACGGACACGCTGAGGGCATGGTTTCAGGAACATGTCGCTAATCCGTACCCTACCGAAGACGAAAAGCAGATGCTCATGGACCGGACCGGGCTGACCATCAGTCAGGTTAGCTCTGATCTTTGCGGACGTGTGTTTGAAGTATGGGTACTGACGCGAGCAATAGATCAGCAACTGGTTCATCAACGCCCGGCGGCGGAATCTGCCTCAAATGACGAAGCAAGCGCAGGCAGAATCCGAATTGACCAGAGGCCAAACTGGATCCAGCCACGCATCGCCTCAGCAGTCTTCACGGTTCAAGCGCGAACGTTGAACGCGCACACATTGAAAACGAAGCGAGGTGTCCTCGGCCGGCAGTCCACCATTGCACGATCATGTTCAGCTTACATGGAAGCGTTGGTGTTTTGAGGGCATTTCATCAGGGAGCAGATGGAAGCTTTGAAGGCGTTTTTGGCTGCAGCCACTTGGGGACCGGGGGCCAGTCCGTGTGATGAATCAACGGCCTTGACCTGTGGCTTTGAACAGAGGCCGAGGACATCCGACTTGAAGGACTTTCGGAGGGCAGCAAGGCGCGAGTGGAAAGTAAGGTCGCACAGCCGGTGTGGCTATTGTTTGCGGTGGGATTGATGAGGATCTCTGCTCCAGCGAGCATAACGACGCCATTGGACGTGCGCAGTCTCTCGGAGCTATACTCGATGCTGACAAGCACAATCATTTGGACCAGAGCATTTGGGGATCCATTGGTCAAGTGTCTGCCTCTACGAGGATTTCTTTACCATCATCATACGGTCTCTTTCCACCTGTGAGCGCGCCAATCTCTCCAACGTTTTCGGTCAACGAACGAGCACCCACCCAGTGGCAGTCAGCTCAGAGAACCGACTGCGTTGATGGTTCTGCTTTGTGCAAAACCAATGGACAGCACGTTCACAGTTGTGGCTCCGTCGCCGTGGCCGCGAGATACGCTTTCCATCCTACCTAGAACACTCCAAGAGTCGAGGTACCTCCAACAGGGCGAGTAATCTCACTGATCTGCGCGTACCGGTACTTTAGTTTCTACATGTTTTCGATCGGAAATTATCACCGGAGCAGCCTCCAATGATCGAAGCCGGGGGGACTTGCACTCCGAACCAGAGGCGATCTTGGCTCCACGCGCGGCGATTGATGACGATCCGATGGGGCGTGGAGGGATCTACAAGTTCGGCATGTTTACGGCTACGATGGAACTGTTGCAATGAAAACCCGGTCGACTTCAGGTAATCGATATCACAGTCGGCCAAGTAGGTACAGCAAGGGTCAAGGTAACTTTACTTTAAGGTAGTATGCGCGTGGGAGGTGGGGGGACTGGTGGGGGATGGATCGGATCTTAGCTAAGCCAGATGGTAGCCGAGTCTGGTAGATCGTTGCGCGTGATTGGGTGCTGCCCGTTCCTTCACCTGGGGCCTTTCAGCTTGGATGAGCCCTTCCCCCCACCCAATCACAACACCCCATCTACTGTATGTATGTACAGTGTAAGCGATCCCCACTTGTTCCCCTGCTTTTCGGTTAGCCGGCCCCGCTAGAGTGAGGATGGCGCTAGGGGATCTCGGGTCTTGGCATCAAGAACGAGGACTTGGAGGCTGGAACTTGAGTCTGTCTCTCGAGTCTCTTTTCGACACGCGGAATTATATTATTATTGTTATTATTGTTATTATCATTATCATCATTATTATTATCGTAATGATATTAGGGGTTAGGCTTATGATTGGGGGGTTTTTCCCCCCAGATTGTTGTTACAGATCTTTTGTCTTAAGCTTGGGCGTAACCATGAATACTTACTGTGTAGTGAATTTACCATACATTATGTGTATGAGATGACGCTGGGGAACTATTCTCTGCCGAACAGTTGTTCCTCTCAGGCACGTGACGGTACTTGACGATAAAATAACGATAAGGATGATCACCTCCGATGTTACTTGGATAGATTGGTTGGGATCTCAGTCCACCCGACTCTCTGGCTTCGGTAGATGGCGATGCAGGGTAAAATGCAAGTAGAAAGGAGAGCTTTTCACGAGGCAAATCATGGTGGTCGACCTGCTTGCGACCTTCCCATACTGCTCGCACTACTACTCGCCACACTACTCGCCACACTACTCGCCACAACTACTCGCCACAACTACTCGCCACAACTACTCGCCACAACTACTCGCCACAACTACTCGCCACCACCGCTGGGTCTTTCAGCTGCTATGTTATCGGTCTTGTCCGAGTTGCTCAGTACGGTACACGTTCGTTGCATTGTTGTTGTTGTTGTCCCGAGCAAGCTGATGTTAGAGTTCAGCGTGTTGTCCTCTTTCGAGTTGTCCCCACTATTACTACTACGACGACGACGTGTTCAGGTGTCAAGTGTTGAACCTTCTGATACTACCTTACGGCCGTGTAGTGTAGTTGATAGCTCACAGCAGGGAACCACGGTTCAGCTTCGATGGTGCAACCATGGTGCCCCAATATCTATGGAGCTGGTTACACAGCTTCAGTAGTCACAGGTTGTCGACAAGCTAGGGAGTCAATGTGTCGTTGGAGGGAAGCTTATCATACTTTCTACTATCAGCTTGAACCGCATATCCCGCTCGGTCTCTCAGCAACCATGGTTTCGACTGGGTACTCGATAGTCTGTGCTGATACAGACAGAACGAGCTGAAGAATGAGGCGAATCGAGAAACCTGCTCAAACCCATGGAATACCGGACCATCATCGATGAGAACCCACATCATCATCTTTAAGGGGTTAGGGTATCGGAATACGCCCTTTGAACAACTATCCATGTCCTGGCATATTGAGAGTTCAACCAAAGTAGCGTACCAAAGTACGACGACGTCGACAAGACGTCGCCCTGTCACGCCGTCGAAGGATATCCACCTAGACCTCGAGGGAAACCTTGGCAGAGCGAGAGTCGCAGTAGAATGCGTACCAAACTCGAGCTGCTTCGATCGACTGCTGCCTACAACTGCCGCACCGCAATATCGACCTTTGAGCGTAACTGTTCATGAGACGAAAGAAAGCAGGTTATGGAGACAATGACTTTGAGCTGATAAAATATTGTAGAGCTTTACCTCGAACTTCCTAGACCATCGTTTAAACTCCGGCTCGTCGAGTGATTCTGAAAAAGGAAAGGCAGGATCAGGAATGTGACCAAGTCCACCACAACAGCCTTCTTGGCATGTAGCCTACATCACAGCACTAGCATACGAAAGCCTACTTTATGCTCCATCTATTGAGCGGAAGCACACAAGTGCGTGGAGTAAAGCATTCAGCTGTGACTTCGGACATGGCAGAAAGGAAATGCACTTCCCACCAATAAAAGCATCGAGATATCTTGCCCGAATAACATGAGGTTCGGCGTTAAAGCAAGCACAAATACATCTTAGGCAACGCATAGCACATCTACTTTTGTCATGGCCTTTACAGGCAGAATATATCAATTCAACGAAGAGCGATGAAGGACTGAACAATCAGTACAGCAGCAATCTTGCAGACTGTCAGCTGGAATCATTTGTGGCCGGCTGCCCCCATACTCTGGAAGAACAGGAGCTCTATCTCTCTATCGCTCTCTTCGAACGTATCAATGCCCTACCCTTTGCCGGCCGTAATCTTCAAGCATCAGCAGCTAAACCTTCAATAGCGAGCTTTCCTCGCACTCTCGAGCTGTGTCAGCCACGTCACTTGGTTTTTTGGGTACAAACCGCCTTTCAACATACCATTATTGGAGGTTAACATCTCGATCCTTGAGCCCGAGCGCTGGACCATAGTTTGCATATCGTCTCCATGTTCCGATTACCTCTTCGCTTGTATCAGTCGTCTTCGAGGCAAGGATCGTCGTGATCTCGAAGCTGACGGTAACAGAGACAGAAGCCTATGGCGCCTAAGCACACATCGTATACAAAATAAACAGCGACGGACTCTGGATATGAAGAGGTGGACCAGCAGAGCTTGACAACAATCCACAGTATCGTGGGTCAGCGTGCAGTTTCTACTCCATCTAATGAAACCTGTTGCACCCACATTGTTATCCAGAATCGTCATCTCAGCATTCACTATTGGTGCATTGATGTCCATTGCATTAGAACGTCCAGCGATAAGGTATGCTTGTTAATATTATTCACACAGGTCACAGTATTCCACAGATACCAAAGCTCTGACAGAGAAGGCACAGAAGAAGTGTTGGAATGATGAGAATTCGGGTATAATGATGCATAAGCAATAAACTCCAAGCACCAGCACCAGCTTACCCGATTCACAGAGCCCTAGAGCCAACTCCGAACCCTTCCACTCCTTCCCTGTCCATAACTGGAACCAGGTATTTCTATTCCAACATACCACTCCACAGCTTGGCAGAGGAGGATACGTTTCGGACGAGACAGCCACGACCAATTTACAGAACTGTACAGATTCAGCGTCAGATATCCTCCCCAATCCATGCCTTGCATTCCAACAATCCGCTCCTCGGTTCACATCGAAATACACCTCCGAACGAGAAAGTCATGTCAGTCCGTAGTCTTATACAAACCCGCTCGGATATTTGGTCCCTTTACCGATCAGACGCCATACAATCTCTGCTTGCGAATCTATCACCGCTATTACTCACACCGCGAAAAGAACAAGCAGATCGTCAAACTTGGTCAAACACTCCAAATCATACGTCACTGGAAACACAACACAGCTTTGACGTCGGCAATTGCATCAAAACCATACTCGGTGCTTGATACAATATATAGGGGGTACCAATGAACAACTATCGAACAATATCCAAGTAGCAGATAACATGACTCTATCACACAGCGATAGGAACCCTCTCAATTTCCGGTTTGAGAGGGAGGAACATGCGAACCGTAAAAGAATATAGACATCATTAGCAATAAAACCTCATGACCGCATCATGAAGAACCAGAAAAACTTCTCCATTCTATCTATCTACTCCATCAAAACGTTTACCTAGTCAATTATCGTCCTAAAAGCCCCACAAGGACAGTGACTGGCAACTCGACACCCCAACACTCTTCCAGTCCTCCACCTAATCCACAACCCCTATATTCGTCAAGCCACACATGCTCACCTACCCCTCTCGCCTTCCCCTTGCTCCACCCCTTCTGAAAACCCCAACCGAACGACACCCACAGGATCCAACCATCCTTCCATCCCCATCCCCATCCCCATCCCTCCCCGCCACACCCCAGCCACCTTCCACAACCCCAACACCCAACACCACAGCCCAGGCCCCATCCCGCATGATTCTCAAAACCGAGCTGCTTGGAGCGAGTTGAACACTCAAGCCGCAAGGCCGCCAAAGCCAGAAAAGCGCTGGATCGGAGAATGAAACGGAAACAGAGCGAGGGTACGTGTTGCATGCACCCCATTGACAGTCAGTCAGTCTCATTCCATGTACCAGAGCTCCCTCATTCCATGTACTAGAGCTCTTTTTCGTTGAAATCTCGTTCATCTGATGATTACTGTAAACTAAACATTCCCCACCCCCGAGCGTCCTTTTCTCATCGATTCATTCATCCCATCAATCAAACCATACAATCATCAAAAACCCAAAAAAAACTCACTCCCTCTCTCACTCCTATATACATACATACATACATACAATAGACCAAAAGTACCTTACCTTAGTTACCTACATACCTCCTAATAACAAAAAAACTTTTATAAAAAAAAAAACTCCCGTTTCTTGCTTGTTTCTTCTCTTCTCTTTCTCTCTGTCTCTTTCTTCACTGGTTATTTCGTTTCGAGAGAGGGAAGGGTTGAATTGATGATTTTGATGGATGAATGAATGGATGGATGTATGTATGTATGTATGTATGTTTATGTAGATAGCTGCGGTTGGAGATAGAGACTAGGTAGGTGGGTAGGTAGGTAGGTGGGTAGGTAGGTGGGTAGGTAGGTGGGTAGGTAGGTAGTAAACCTGTCCCGTTGTTTTCCTTGCCCAATTTTTTTTTCTTTTCTTTTCTTTTTTTTTTTTGGTTAAGCACCTGAGTGAGTCGTGGATACATACATACTAACTAACTAACTAAGTAACCAACTAACTAACTGATCAACCAACTAACCCCCTCCCCCCCCCCCCCTCTTCGCACCATCAATGAAACAATGAAACAATAAATGAACAAATGAAAGAAAGAAAAGACCCACTCCCCTTGTGATTGAAATTTTTTTATATAGTGAAAGCGCGGGGTTGGGGGTTCCTTCGTTTCGTTGAGAAAAAGGGGGTTTTTGATTTGTTGGGTGGGGGGGATGGGATGGGATGGGATGGGATGGGATGGGGTGGGATGGTGGTGGTGATGGGATGGATGGTGATGGGATGGGATAGGATGGTGGGATGGGATGGGATGGTGACGTGACGTGACGTGATGGTGATGGTGGTCAGATACCTAGCCGTGCTTTATGCCTGCTCAAAAGACGACACAAAAAATAAACGCCGAGAAGGAGGTTAAAAAGGAAAAAAAGAGAGCCAAGAAAGGGAACAGAAGAGGTGTCGAGTGTTGTTTTTTTTCTTTTTCTTGTGGTTTGCTACGGGCTGTGTGTTGGATCTGGGGGAATGTTGGGGGGAAGGGAGGGAGGGAGGGGAGGGGAGGGAAGGGAAGGGAAGGGAGGGGGAGAGAGGAGAAAAGGCCATCTAGAAAACTAGAAAAAGGGAAAAAGAGAAAAAGAGAAAAAGAGAAAAAGAGAAAAAGGGAAAAAGAGAAAAAGGGAAAAAGAGAAAAAGGGAAAAAGAGAAAAAGGGAAAAAGAGAAAAAGGGAAAAAGAGAAAAAGAGAAAAAGAGAAAAAGAGAAAAAGAGAAAAAGAGAAAAAGAGAAAAAGAGAAAAAGAGAAAAAGAGAAAAAGAGAAAAAAAGGAGAGGTTGGTATACAATATGTAAAAGCAACCGTTTGGATACGGTATCTTACATTGTGATAAAAAAAAACGAGAAGAAGGCTCCTTCTAGCTATCCATAGAAAAAAAGAAAAAAAAAGAGGTTGGTATACAGCAATCATTCAATCATTCAAACATCTTACACTACACTACACTACATTATAACGGAAACGAGAAAAAGGCTTTCTTCTACACTACAACAGCTAACCACATCCATATCCAAAAAAAAAACAATATTTTTTCATCATCAATCATACATACTGTAACCGTGCGTTTCGAGTGAGCTTAGTTTGGGCGGATAATATATGTGGCAAGGAGGAGGAGGAGGAGGAGGAGGAGAAGGAGGGGGGGGGGGCGAGCGTGGTCCTTCAACAACCAACGCCTTGCAGTATTTACGCCTCGTGGAAGTAAGAAATCGAACTGCTAGATTGTGAATGTAAGGTAGGCTGGGTGGATAGGTAGGTAGGTAGGTAGGTATATTTGAGCGTTCAGGCAAGTGATTGCGGAAGAAAGAAATTAAAGTACAGGAAACATTGGAACAGAAACGGGGAAAAAAACGCTCTCATGAATACGGTAGCGTGCTGAGATAAACTGATACCAGCACGTTCCAAACTCCGGCATGAGCTCCAAAATCGACATCAATACTGTCGTCCTCCAGCACATATTACATCCACCCCATCTTCCTTTCAACCACATTCTACAATCTTCATAGCTCATCCTTGGTGGACGTAGCCTTCGTGCTGGCACCCGTCGCCACACTCTCCGCACTACTCGTCACACCCCCAACCGCTTCCCTCGCACTCCCCATGGCCTCCTGCACCCCCTCTTTCGCATCCCCACCCCACTCCGCCATCCTCACTCTCGCACTCTCAACCACAGCCGCGAGTCTGCTCGATGCGCTCTCCATGGCCTTTTGCTCGGGGCCGTAAACCGCTTCGCTGATGCGGGCTTGCGTGGCATCCATGACGGAGCTGGCGGCCGATATGTTGTCTTTGACAGCGGATGAGACAGAGGCGTAGGCGTTTCCGGCAGCACTGGCGATGGAGGCTGTTGCGGCCGTCGCGGTTGGGGTACCGTAGATGGCCATTGAAATTGCGTTTTGAGCATCCGTGGCGACATTATTGAGAGAGCCTTGGGCGCTTTCCATGAAGCCAGGTTCGCTCCCGTAGAGTGCTTGGCTGGCGACTGATTGCACGGAAGAGTAAGAACTTGCAGCCGCGGAAGTGGCTTTCTCATAAGTCCCCTTGGAAGTACCATAGTATTGTATACTAGCCGCATCGACAGCAGCGTTTACACGCTCGCTGGCCGCGTCGATGATAGCTTCGAGAGTTGCCGGGGGGGTGAAGACGGAGGAGACGACAGAGGTGGCGGAGGCGTAGACATCGCTTGCATAGCTAGACGCAGAAGATGCGGCCTTGGTTGCGTAGATAGAAGCAGACGATGCGATGCTCGCATGGGCACCAGTGTAGTAAGCGGAGCTGAGACGATTCATGACGCTCTCAGTATAATCCGGTTCTTTGCCATGGACGAGCTCTGAAAACAGAGCTTGTACAGCCTCGTATTGGGCTCCTGCGGCAGCGGTGGCTTGAGCAGTGTAGTCATTTGCTTGAGACATGACGGATTGGGAGAATGGGGTCGGGGCACCGTAGACTTGTTCGCTGGCTTTGGCCACAAGAGATTCCCAGTTTTCCGAGGCTTGGCTGGCGACAGATTCGGTCCAGGGGGTTTCAGACCCGATTACTGCGGTGCTGGCGGCTGAGGAAATGGAGTTTGCCCTTTCTGATACACCCGAGACAAGGCTCTCCATTTTGCCGGTTGAGGTGCCATAGACTTGGGCGCTTGCGGCAGCTGATAACGAGGATAGAGATGCTGATGCCTGGGATAGAGCAGAGCTGTACTGAGATGAGGCGGAATCTAGCATGGATTTGGCAGAAGAACTGCTAGGTTTCCCAACAGCAGAGCTGGCAGAATCAAGTACACCTCGAAGTTTGTCCGAGGCCTGGCCCACTGCGCTGCTATACTGCTCTTGTGCCGCATTGAGCAGACTCTGGTAGGCTGGGACAGGGGTACCGTAAACGGAACCAGAGGCAGCGCTGTATAAGCTTTGATAAACTGGAGTCGGGGTGCCATATACGGCGCTCGAAGCAGCAGTTATAAATTCAGAGTACCGTTCATGTGCCAGACCAATGGCTTCGTAATACCTGCGTTGCCCATCCATAATGTACTGTTGATGCATTGGAGTTGGAGTTGCCCCAACAGCAGTCTTGACACTAGAGTATTGGGCTGAAGCGATGCTGAGACTATCCGCAAGACGTGAAGAAGCCATGGCGGATATGGACTCCAGTACACTCTGACTTGGACCATAGTAGGCGTTACTGGCAGCATTTGTGGCAGATGCGTGGACTGAGCTCGCAACACTAACAAGGCTCGAGTACCGCTGACCTGCCGCTGACAAGACAGAATCAGGGCCTGTGGTAGAGCTGCTACCCACAGCACTCTTCGCTGAGCTATATTGAGATGACGCAGCCGCCATGGCCTGTGAGTACTTTTCGCTTGCCACAGATACAATGGACTGTTGGGGGCTCAGTGGCGTGCCGTACGCTGCGGTTGAGGCAGCACCCAATGCAGCTTGCAGACGCTTGCTAGCCGCCGCCAGTGATCCCGAATAAGCACTGTCAATAGATGAAAAGATTTCTTCATGAACAGGTTTGGGGGATCCCGATGCCTGTTGCGAAGCGATGGATTTGGCGTGTGAGTATTGTACTTGCGCCCGACTGGCGGCGTCAGAGTAAATAGATGAAGCTGCCGCGGCGGCGGAACCGGTGAGAGGCGCTGGTGTACCATACAATATCGAGGATGCACTGGTATCGTTAGCACTCTACGTTATACTGAGATTAAGAATTGCTTACGCGGAAACAGCAGACGCATATTTCTCCGAAGCCATGCTTGTAACACTTTCTCCAGTGCCTCGTTGAGTTCCATAAAGGGCACTGGAAGCTGCTGCAATAGCGCTTGAATACTGTTCGTTTGCGACAGAGGTTACGCTCTCTACCGTGCCTTGGGTACTTGTTGCCTTGAGAAGAGCTTCACTGACGGCTCTGGTAACATCTGCATATTTGTCACCGGCTTGGTTCACCATAGACTGAATCTTCTCAGAATAAGCCATGTTGTCGTCATCGCTGATAACATCGTCGAGTATCGGCTTGCGTTCGCCAACCTTTTGCGCCATTGCCCCGCTGAATACCTTCCTTGACGCGTTGCTGGCGACGGACGATGCGCTAGAACTGGCTGAACTTGCCATACTGGCAGCGCTCTCTGTAAGTGGTGTAGAAGATCCGGATATTGCGTCAGAGACTGCCGAAGCACCCGATGCCACGCTCTTGGACGCTTCTGAGGCGATGGACTCATGGACCGGTACTGGTGTTCCGATTATTGCCTCGCTTGCCTGATTTACCACTTCACTGGCCTTTTCACTGGCTGCAGAAACCACACTCTCAGTTTTTGGTTGTGGAGTCCCCGCCACTGCTACGCTCATTTTATCGATAGCGCTGCTGCCTGCTTGTGAAATCTTGGAGCTTGCTTGTTTGACCATACCCGGCTCAGACCCAATCGCCTGGGAGGAGGCGCTTGAAGCGGCTTCAGTAGCTCTTTGCGTGGCCTTGGAGACGATTGATTCCGCACTGCCTTGCGATGTGCCTATAACCTGCTCACTGGCTAGTTTCGCTTTATCCACCACCTTCTGAGCTGCGGCTGCCACTGCTGCGGACATGTATTTGGTGCTAAAGTCATCGCCATCATCTTTTGCTTGGAGCTTCCACTTGCCGACATCCTTTAGCCTCGCTAGCTCTTTAGCGGTCTGTTCCGCAATAGACATGCCTCTAGACTCTAGCTCTTCGCTCTTATCCTTTGACCTCCGGAGGCCTTCATGACCCTTTGCAACAGCTTCGACTTCCACCCGCCACTCATCAAATGTCTGCTTCATTTCATGGTATTTGGCCCAATCCTTGTACGTCACTCCATCAAGGTATGCCCATCTCATGCCAATCTCCTGAAGTCCAAGGTCACGGATAGAGTCAAGCACATCAAGCGTCGAGCCTGCTGCAGCAGAAACCAAAGATTGAATTTCCTCATCAAATTTCTGCTTCCATGCCCGTAAGGCTTGGGCCTTGTTCTTGACGGCTACTCCAGTATTCCTGGTCGCTCTAGAAAGTTCCTCCTCTGCCTTCTTGATATCGGACCCAGTCGTATCTTCGGGCAGTGATTGGACGATTTTATTGATGGACTTCCTTAATTTTGCAAGCTCTGACTTGGACGTCTCTTCAAGTTGGACAACTAGAGCTTCGCCGACTCCACCAACCTGACTCTCGATTTGGCGGCTGGTAATATCTTGTACACGCTCCTGCAAATCTTCGGTCCCTTTATCAGCAGCTTTTGCAAACTTATCTTGCCAGTTCCTAAGATCGCTTGTAACCTTTTCGCGAACCTGCTCAGCTTCTTGTTCGGGCGTCACTGAAGAAGACGCACTAGGCGCTGCTGCTTCTGTTACAGAGCTGGAGTCACTCGTGTCACTCGTATGTGCAGAAGCGATAGAAGATGATACCGATGATACACTAGCTGAAATCGACGACGATTTCGACGATCTATAGGATGTCAGTCAGTCCATGTTCAATGTGCAAGATCCGCAATGAATAGTCGAGTCGAAGATCGATCGACGCATCAACGATCTAATTGCATCTCCTGGTCCTTGATATCATCTAGGAGTTTAGACAGATAATATTCCTTTCATGCAACTTTCATGAGAATCTTTGAAACATTCAAGTAAAGTTTGGTCTCAAGTCTTCTTTTGGAGCGAGAAACCCGGATGCAAAGTACGAAATTTAGAGATTTGTGCAGAGCAGAAGAACCACAACTTACATATCGACTTCTTCCGCAGCGGCTTTGAGCTTCTTACTGTCCCTATACCTGCCAAGCCTCTCGCCAATGCGGACAAGCTGAGGCTCTACATTTTGGCCGTACAAAACTCTGAGTTTGGGCCATAGCGTTCGATCGACAAATACAATTGTCGAAGCCCAAGCCGATTGCGCATACGGAAGACAGTTTTCGATCGCAACCTTGCGGCCCATAGCATATGTCTTCTCAGCATAAGGACGGGACGTAGTGTAGGCTGGCAGCAGATACATATCGTAAATGTCTAATAAATTGTCTCTGCTGGCGGTGTAGTACGGTGCAGCTGCGGCTGAGACTTTGCTGACTTGAGGCGCCAAAGATGTTTCATACTGGCTCTTGGCTTGAGCTTGAGCGGCGTCGAATTGTGGTTGTATGACCTTCACCCACTGATCCTGGCCATATCCGCGCGCCTTATCAACTTGCGGAGCCCCGTATCTCGCATAGTTTTGCTTGCCAAATGTGACCGAGGGAGTGAAGATCTGTTGATCAAGTTTATCGACGTATGGACGTGCTATGTTGACATAGGGGGCTGCATAAGTATCGTAGTACGGTTGCAGATATGGGGTGACATATGATCGGGTATTTAGGTAAGGTTTGCACACTCTTGGAGACTGATCCGTAAGCTCAACAGCTGATGAAGGGCATCGGAAAAGGGCAGTAATGACGGTATACCACAAGAGTAGCCTGTATTGGTGGCAGTGATGTTAGTACAAGAGTTCTCACGGGCATCTGTGCCATACCGAGAAGTTATGCTGAAGCTTCGTCTTGCAAAATTTGGCTTTGCTGTAGCTTTCCCACCTGTATACCTTCGTTGTGGAACTAAATGGCCGTTCGGGGTTCCACTTGCTTTCGGCGGCTCTTTCGACCACCCGTTCGCCTCCACTGCCATAGCAGAACTGTTAGAGGAAACGGGTAGCGAGTATAAATACACTTCGTCAACAAATCTCTAACAGTATACCCGTAGTGTGATTGATCCAACAAGGATTTTACTTGTTCCTCCGGATGCCTAGGATATGGAGCTGTTCGCAGAAGCAACCAGGCTTCAAAGGATGGCAAAGAGATGGAGTTGGTCTCAAATCCCTTGGCTACGCCTAGTATATCCTGAGGAAAGGGATGTGATTTGAAGAAAGTTGATGAGATGACGGCTTGGGCTTGTAGATCTGATAACAAGATTTCCTTGGAAGCAAGCGAGGTGTCGCGGCTGCAAGAGCTAGCCCGGCTGTCGTGTGCTCACAAAGATAGCAAATTCCCAAGGGCCGAAGATGGTTCCCTTTATGCTATATACCGTCTAGATGCTCGAGAGGAAGCGTTACAGCTTTGAAGTAGTAAATTATCCTTCCTCCTGATTTAGAAGTACGATCAAGGAGATTCTGGCGTCATACTTGAAATTGGTGCGACGCGAAGAATTTATGTTTGACACGTGAATTTAAGGTTTCAATTGTCCTATCCTGATCAAATTGTCGGAAATATTGCATCAATTACACATCCTCACAGGCCTTCACCTCCTGCTTGGGCGGTAAACGTTCGCCAAGTCCATAACACCTCACATGTGGCTCCGTCATACGCCACACACTCCGTACTGAGGGAGGAATATATCTGCCGGCTGATAACAGGGAAATCTGTTCATTTGGGGGAAGACATGAGAACCTTCCGCCGGCTTTCCGCTTCGTTCTACTCGTACACCCACTGCAGTCGACACCCTCCTGTCAAGATGAACTTGATCTGATTCTGTTTTGCATCATGGACTCTACCAACACTATGGCAAGTACCGAAACCCCACAGACTCAACCAGGGGCACCAGACGTTATGAATGATCCGGCATTCGATACGAATTCCAAAGGCAAGCAAAAGAGCGTGGATGAACCAGATACCTGTAGGATATGTAGGGGAGAGGGCTCAGAGCAGGAGCCTCTATTTTATCCATGCAAATGCAGTGGTAGCATCAAGTTCGTTCATCAGAATTGCTTGATGGAATGGCTTTCACATTCCCAGAAGAAGCATTGCGAGCTGTGCAAAACACCTTTCCGATTCACGAAGCTCTATCACCCGCACATGCCGAATAGTGTTCCTCTACCCGTCTTTCTCCGTCAAGCCGCAATACACTCCTGGAAGTCTTTCCTCACTTGGTCACGATTCCACTTGGTAATCTTCGTATGGGTTGCTTGGCTACCTTGGTGTATGCGGACGGTGTTCAGAGGTCTTTTCTGGATTGGTGATGGCGGCTGGATCAACTGGCAGGAGACTCAGAGATGGTCTGCCTTGGCCACTAAGGAACACTTGGAGAAACTAGCTAAGGAAGGTACAACACCCGCCACCCAGGGTTTCTTCGAGTCAAGAGATGCCGCAGCTTCAGCGGTGGTATCTCATATGGCTAAAGCTTTACCCCATATCTTCTCACCATTAGCTCCCAGTCGGAATGTTAGCGAACCGTCTATGTTAAGACTTGTGAAGAGCTTCTTTCAAGGCGTTATCAGCCGTAGCTCACGCGAAGCGTTGTCATCGAATCCAGCTGTAAATTCCAGCGTTACATCAGTACAGTACAGCCGCTCATCATGGCTTTCCAATTTCAGCTTTCTTAATTCATTGACACGCTCGCCTACTCTGAACAACATCCTTATTGATACGCTTGAAGGACAGCTCATTACACTAGTGGTCGTCATTTCATTCATTCTCATTTTCTTAATCCGTGAGTGGGTAGTGCAGCAGCAGCCAGGCATGGACATGGGAGCAGGCGTCCAAGCCGATGCAGCAGCAGCTAGGCAAGGCGAGGATGTCCCGATGTTGCAACAGCTCGCTCGTCAACATGCGGAGCAAAGGCTGCGCCGGGGCGCGCAAGGCGAGTTACCAGCAGGAGGTGATAATGAACCCGCTCAAATGCCTGAACCACCAAGGCGAGCTAGGGTAATGGCAAGGCCAAGACCAAGGCGACCAATACGAGCACCCAGTAACAACGACAGAGACCCGCAAGACATGGCGAACACAACGATACCCGAATCCGATGCTGAGCCTACAAGTCCCACCCCCGAATCAAGCGGAACCACGGAAGGTGCCAGTTTTGGCAGCACCTCAGGATTATCTTCGTCATCACAGCAAAGACCGGGTATGCCAGGCAAGGATACATTGGACACAGCTGCGGAAATACGGCGTACCATTGATGAGCAATCCCAAGCATCCGGACACAGCAATTGGCCTGGTGTGAAAGTTTTCATGGAATTATGGGACCGTGCGGAAAGAAAACCAAGTGAAGTCCTGAAGATCATCGAAGAGGAAGGCCGCAATGAAGAACTTAGCTGGATTGTGGCAGCTATGAAGCGATTGGAAGGTACTTCTTCCTTCGACGATACTCATCATTCAGGTTCTGTTATGGCAGAAGCATTCAACGACAATCAAGATGACCTGGGGCATAGCGCCCAACAGGGCACCCACCAGAACAACACTTTACGTAAAGAAAATACTGCAGAGCCAAGTGAGACGGTCAACGTCACAAATGTAGGGACTTTGAAGTCGCTTTCAGACCCAGAAAAGGCAGCAAATGAACACGATAGTAGTCAATTCTACACTGAGGACAGTCGAACCACGGGACCCGGGCTTGCCCTTACACCTGGAGGCCTTGACCGAGAAAGTCAAAGACAAAGTGCTCGCCCCGATTTCAGCTGGCCAAATATCCCTTTAGCTGGAGAGCCAGATGCTGCTGAAAGCTCCAAGTGGTCTGGGGAACCAAGCGAAAATCTTTACCACACTTTGCCGAATGACGAAAACACCGTGGAAAGGAACAACAGCCCTTTCCATCCATATTACGTCGAAGACGGCTCCCAGAATACAAGTGGAGCAATAGATCAATCTGGTACAACCGACCGAGTCATTGCAAGCATTGGGGATCGAGATCGAGCAATAGAAAACTTACAAGGAGAAGGCGTACAAGCAGAAAGCGGTGAACTAGCAGTGCAAGATGCCCATAGCGAAACTGCTCCCGATGCCAAATTGGCACACCAAAGCCTTCTCGACAAAGTTATGGATTGGCTCTGGGGCGATCTCACACCAGTCCCAGGTCAGGTTGAGCAAGCGAGAGGAGACGATGAGCACGTTGTAGACGATCTTGCGGATGAAGCACCCTTTGTTCCGATCGAGCACGGACAGCCAGTGATCGAAGATGCCAATATTGCGGCAAATCCAGGTCGAGATCCTGATGTAGTCGCGGCCGCTGTTCAAGCTGGACTGGACCCGAACCAAGCTGAAGCGGTTGAAGATGGTGAAGATCTTGAAGGCATTATGGAGCTCGTTGGTATGCAAGGTCCTTTGGCTGGACTTATACAAAACGGCATGTTTTGTGCAGTACTTGTCTCTCTGACCATATTCTTCGGAACGTGGATTCCTTATATCGCGGGCAAGATCTTCCTAGTATTTCTGGCTAACCCAGTATTACTACTGATCAAAATGCCACTTCGATGGACCTCAACGTGTGCGGACTTGATCATAGACATGTGTGTATTTAGTGCTGGACTGGCGTACTATTGGGTCGATACTGTGGTCCGGTTCTTATGCGCACCGATAGGATGGGCTGTTCCTGTTCTCGGCAAGCTCAACGAAAATAAGATCTTGGCGGACTTTGCAAAGAGCTATGCTGAGAGCGCACTGGAACGACTAGCAAATACCTTTATAGAAACTGGAGGGAGTCTCTCAGAGTCCGACATCCCTACGTTCTCTATCCTCGCTCACGAATCATTGCGAGTTATTCAACGACAATTCATAGATCTGATAAAAACACTACGTGACGCTTCGGTGGCCGGTGCTGCTGCTATATCGACCGGTACTTTCAGCTTTGCGGAGTTCTATGAGCCACTCAGCACGGAAATAGCTGCCTACACCAAGAATTACACGAGCTTAGTGATAAATTGGAGTCGTGAGCTCTTAGCACTTGTACCCTCTATCCTCAAAATCAATCCTCTTCGTGTAAGTCTGACAATCCCCCAACGCACAAGACCGCTTGATCTCAGTCTGGCGTATTGGGACTCGAAGGACCGAGTCCTCGCAATCCTCTTCGGATACCTATTTTTTTCGCTCATTGGGCTTTTGTATCTCAGGATCAGCGCCATTGTTCGAGGTACAAAGGCGGATGGTAAGGTCCAAGGAGCCCTTGCTGATGTGCTGTATCAAGCCGGTGGAGTCTTGAAAGTCATACTTATTATCAGTATTGAGATGATCGCCTTCCCTTTGTATTGCGGCTTGCTGCTTGACTTGGCTCTATTACCGCTTTTTGGCAATGTTACAGTCATGTCAAGACTCGGCTTCACCTTGAACTCTCCATATACTTCTATCTTCGTTCATTGGTTTATTGGAACGTGCTACATGTTTCATTTTGCGCTTTTCGTTTCCATGTGCCGCAAGATCATGCGCAGCGGCGTTTTGTGTAGGTTACCTGCAACCTTGCTCTTCTCCCATGCTAACGTTTCGTGCAGACTTTATTCGCGACCCCGACGATCCTACTTTCCACCCTGTCCGTGACGTTCTCGAGCGCAGTGTTTCCACTCAGCTTCGAAAGATAGCTTTCAGTGCATTGGTCTACGGCGCGTTGGTAATACTCTGCTTGGGCGGGGTAGTCTGGGGGATTTACTTCGCATTCGATAATGTCTTTCCGATCTATTGGTCATCAAACGAACCAGTCCTAGAATTCCCAGTCGACCTTCTTTTCTACAACTTCTTGATGCCCGTAGCCGTAAGGTTTTTTAGACCTTCACAAGGATTAAACAAGATGTACAGTTGGTGGTTCCGCAGATGTGCTCGAGCACTACGGCTATCCCATTTCCTTTTCGGCGAAAGGAGAGAGGACGAGGAAGGTCATCATGTTCGCCGTACATGGAGCGGGCTACTTTGCAGGAAACATGGAGACATATACAACCCCGTGACAGGAAGCGACTCCCTCTTCCTTGCCGAAGACTGCGACCGCGATGCCATGTTCCTCCGCGACGGTTGTTATGTCCGCGCCCCTGCCTCGGACCAAGTGCGCATCCCAAAAGGCGCTCCCACATTCCTTGAAGTGGACGAATCGAACCAAAGAATTGACGGCCAGCCTGACTCAGAACAGGGCCTTCACGGCCAAAAGAGCGATATGTTCTCTAAAGTCTACATCCCCCCATTATTCCGCCTCCGCGTCGGAACCTTCATTTTCCTCATCTGGCTCTTTGCCGCTACTACAGGCATCTGCATCACCATCCTTCCTCTCGTCTTCGGTCGCCTTATTTTCGCCTACATGATCCCTAATCACATCCGTATGAACGACATTTACGCCTTCAGCATCGGCATCTACTTCCTCGGCGGTCTAGCCTACATCCTTCTCCATTACTACCACATCCTCTCTTTCCTACGCTCTACCGTCTCCACCCACCAGAACCCCACCATGGTCACCCTCTTTAAAAAGGCCGTCACGCATACTGTCCGCCTTTTCCGCCTCACATACACGTACTTCTTCTTTGCCTTCCTCCTCCCTTCCCTCTCCAGTCTTCTGATAGAATTCTACTTCACCATCCCCCTGCACACCTACTTCGGCAACGCTTCCGACCGCCACATCATCTACTTCATCCAGGACTGGACCCTTGGCGTACTCTACGTGAAAATGGCCGGCCGCTTGATCCTGTGGAACACAAATTCCCGTCCCGCAACCGCCCTGCGAGGCGTTGTGCGTAACGGATGGCTGGATCCAGATGCGCGGCTCGCGACAAGGGCTTTCATCTTCCCCTCAGTCGTCCTCCTGTCCATCCTCCTCACTACACCCCTAGGTCTAGGCTACATCGCCAACTCCACCATCTTCTCCGGAGCCGAGGCGAGTTTCCAGAACAAGGTGTACCGGTACTCTTACCCCGGGATACTGGGGATTGCAGCAGGGGGGATGGTGGCGTGGGCGGTGGCGAGGGCGTTTAGGGGGTGGAGGCAGAGGATCAGGGACGAGGTGTACTTGATTGGGGAAAGGCTGCACAATTTTGGAGAGAGGAAGGTGCAGGGTAGGGGAAGGCCGGGGAGGGGAAGGCAGAGAGTTTTGTAGAAGTGGGAGTTTAAATTGTGGGGATTGTAGTTATTACTGATGGAGGGTTCCAAGCGGGCGTTTTACTTTTTTGTGCTGTATGCAGGAGGGAGCTGTGGATAGGTGGTATAGGTAGGATTCATGGATCTTGTTGCCCTGTCTGAGGGCTGTTGCATGTCTGATATCTGGGAAGTTCTACATGGGTACTACATTCAGCTAGTCCACCTCGCCTACCGATCCTTTTGTCCCTTCCTCTCTATCCACTCCCACCCAACATTTCAGATCAAACCTCTCCAACGAAGCGACGTGGTATGCACTATGCTGCTCTCTTGAGTTCTTTCCTCGAGTGCACCTTATTAGCCCAGGGGCTCTCGTCCTATCTGCTCTACACCATTTCCTTGCTCGGCTTTTTTATCTAGGTTATACCCTTGAGCTTTCGCGTCAGCTCGCCTAAAGAAACGCTATTTTCTGGTTTTGTATAGACTCGGGTCAGGCTCTAGGCAAGATGACTATCATCTTTGTTCTTCAATAGAGATCTTAAAATGCCTTCGGATATTTTTCTGGAGGAGGGGGGATAGGTCGGTGAAGCAAATAATCAGTAGCCTAGTGTTACAGACCTGGGCATGTGAGACCGTCGTGGACGGTGTGTATCCACATATTTTCTCCACCGCCTGTCGGACGTATCTTCTCACGAGGAAGGTTCCCATGCACCATGCGGCATGGATTGCGGAAATCCTCTCCTTATACCCATGAAATCAAGAAGGCTGCTTGGCACCTTATCATGATCAACGCGTGCCCGCAAGCTTCGAACCACACCTTCAGCATCCGATCATAGATATTTCTTCCCGGCAGCAACGACCCTTCCCCGGAAAATCGGACTTCCCAGCCCCCCATCTACCCTTTGAAACGGATTCATCACCGCCTTCAACCAGACCTCAAACACCTCCAAGAAAAACAATCGAATCGCCTCTTCCGTCTGCGGGCTCGTGGGGTTGTTAGGAATTGAGGTACTACTGCCGCTGCTGGTAGTTCGAGAAGAGGAAGTGGTGGAAGGTAGGGACGTGTATGGCGCAAAGGGGGGAAAGGACGTGGGGGAGGGGTGGTGGGAAGGGGCTGTGTTGGGTGGGTGCGGGAGGTGGAGGAGGAGGAAGCGGGTTGAGGTTGGGGTGAGGAAGGCGGAGATGTGGGAAGAGGCGAATTGGTCGATGCGTTTGAGATACCTACTATAGTATTAGAACTACGGCGAATTGAAACCTATTCAATAGCTAATATGATATTCGAAAGCGAAGGCATAGGGATGGTAGGAGTCGGCGAGACGCACATTTGATTATTGAGCCATTGCATCTCATCGACGATATCCAGACTACTGTGTACGATGAACGGATTCATCTGACGTGCTTCCACTGTGAAACGAGCGATACCATCGCCGCCTTGTTTCGAGGTGCCGAATTCGAGCTCGAAGAGCGGTTTGTCATTGGTGTTGACGATGCAGAAATAGTAGGACATCTTCGACCTCGTACCTCTTGAGCTCCCCTATAGAATCGACTCCCTTTCAGATGCTAGTAGGGAATTGTTTCAACATCATAAACAATAATTGGGGAATGATGGGCAGAATATTAAAGCTTCACACCGCCTTGGCTGTGATTGGTTGAACAGCTACCAGCCCTACGAATATCGTCTCCCACTTCCTCGTCGGCAGTCTGGATCGTTCCCATATCCAACAATGTTCGGCCCCTTCAAACCCACCTCCCCCCTTTCAGGTGGTCTCCTCTGGTATTCTCCGCTGCTCCATTCTTCTAAAAGCTAGATTTGCTAACCTCTTTCTAGGAAAATCCCCTGGCGGCTCTCCGCCCCCCAAAAAGCCCGCCAGCGCAAACGCCTCCGCGCCGTCGATGCCGTCATCGCAACTGTCGATAACGCGCTAGCAAAACAAGGTACCAGCACCAAAGCAGTAGAGAGATGGAAAGAAGAGATGCCAAGTGAGAGGGAGATGGTGCCGAAAGACAAGTACACGATGTTTGATCGGAAGGAGAAGCGGTATCGGAAGGGAATACATAGTGAGTTTTCCCTTTTGGGATCGAATGAGGGTGGGAGGAATGTTGAAGGGGCTGACTTGAGGGGTGATTGATAGAGCTGCCGAAGTGGACAAGGGTTAGTCAGAGGGTAAATCCGCCAGGGTTCTAGTTATGGGAGAGAGGGTTACGTGTGGCATAAGGTTCTGGTACAAGGGTGTATATTACGGATCTGTGATAGCATTGCGTGGTGAAGGGATTGATATTCGATAGGAAGTACCAGTGAGCTCGTTTCTCGATCCTAACGAGGAATCTGACCCGTCTTATACTTCCTGCGCCCTCGTGTTTCTTGATTTTGTGCTATCTACTCCTACGACTTAAGGAAGTCGTCACTATAGCATTGGTATATGTCACTATTAAGTATTCAGCTACAATGTATAGGAAGAATTAACATCACTACTTTCTGCTTTCTATCTTAAGCTGTCCAAACGTCATTTTCGCAAAAGGTCCGGATTCAATCCCTTCATGCCCATAAATACACTAACCGCAGACTGCGTCCACTTCACACAGATTTCGATAGCCCTGGAACAACAGAACTGTCTCGGCATTACTTCATACTCGCCTGAGTCTAGCGATGCCACGGACCTGGACGTCGTTCCCTTCAGCATTGTCGGGCAAGCTCTGGCACAGCAAACAGAAAGCGGTATCAAGCAGTGCGTCTAAAACACAATTTCCATACCGTAGAGGAAATTTCAGCGAAAGTACCTGAAGTCGCATATAGACCCCCAGTTATGTAACAACCATGGATGCCCCTTAGTCCGTGGCTAGATCTCATAATGGAGTCCCCAGGTATTTCAGATACAGAAATCCATCGCATCAAGCTTCCTAAGCCGTTTCTTAGTCAGATTTTGCTCACTAGCCAGCTAGGATTATATTTGGGTCGGTTGTCAGAGAGTGATGCTGAGGATTTTGAGAGAGAGGTTTCCGAAGGCTACTACTGGTGGAGTTTTGTTTTTGTCCGTCTTATAACTGCAGCCTGCAAGATGCGCTGGCTGGAAAGGGACCGGTAGGAGAAGTCCAGGAGCTTTGGATGCGATTGATTGATGGGGTTCGGACGATGCGAAGGGAGGATCTGTTGCGGCCAATATATTTGTATCTCCCCAAACCCTTCTATCGAAACGCATTGAACGTTGGTACATCGCCTCCGACCTCAAACACTTATTCCCAGTCCAACATCTTCCCCTTCCTCAACTACCGTCCAAATGCCTTCGCTGGGCTCCCTCCAAACCCGTGGTTTTCGAGGAGGTGTTCTGATAGTTTGTGAGATTCGGTTATGTGAGCTAGACCTGAAATCGCGTCTTCCCCGGATTGAAGGTGAAACTGTCTCCCATTGCTTAGGTTCGCGGACTTCGATGATCGGAACCTGTGGTTGAGGGCTAGGCGGGCTTCGGTGGAAGTAGTACCTTTCCATTCTTTCGATCCATTTCTTCAGCCTCAGTGTAGGCGATTTGGTTGTGGAAATTTTGGCATGAGATTTCCGGTAGACCGGAGTTGGCGATAGAGAGCGTGATCGTTGCCTGCTGGCGATGCCGGCGGCCAAATAGCTCTCGGTGAATATGTCGCGGTCTTCTGCAGGAGAAATAAAATAAGCGAATGGGTCGTCATCAATCTTTTCTTTGGCATAAAGGACTCTGGGTCTGCGTAGTGGAGGCCAAGAGTGACGCTTCCTGAGGGATCGCATCGTCGACTGGATTAGGGTACTGATCAACGGGAAGAGAATAGACGTAAGGAAATGACAGGATAGGGAAAGGTTTATGGGCCTTGGTACAGGAACGTCAACTGAAGGAAATGGATAGGTCGATAGTGAGGATCGAAGAGTGTACATTAGACTGAGAAGAGTGCGCAAAGAGGGAAGCAGCCTATACGCAGGCAACAACAACATAACGACTCGAACAGCAAGATCGCGTGAGGCACCATATTTGCAGGTGCGAGCAGGGTGTGACTTGACTCGAGACATCAAGGCATCCACATAACATATTTGACTCAAGGGCTGCTAGGATTCGGTCAAATGTACATTTTAACAAGGTCATACCATCTCCCATAGTTGTCATACGGAAGGTATTGCCACTTTCACTTTGGCTAACGAAGGGAGCCTTGAGTCAGCGGATGTATCAGGGAACCTCTGAGTACAAGTACGGTGCTGCGGTGGCAAATCAACTGAGATACATGTCACACTCTTTTCGAGGGATCACCACAGCCGACCAAGGTCCTGGGGGGAGTGTCTTATCTAGGTATGTCGGCGGTGATGATCATCTGATGAGGATGGAAGCGAAACGCCTCATGCGGCTCAGTATAGAATACAAGGCTAGACTAGCGCGCATCCAAGGCAGCTTCTGACAGTCTTGACTTTCACGCGAATCCCCGATGTACTACCAGAACCACGAATGTCTCTTCGAACGTCCAATTCAACAAGAACTATGTCTATTTGCCTTTGCTGTCTTTCTTACCCGCAACTTCTTTTCCATAGCAGATAAGAATATTCCGCAAATTACTCTTCCAACCTTTGGTTCTGCGCATACAGAGTCCCTCACATCTTCAAGCAGGATTGCAGTCTAAAAGACGTTACAATACGCCTGTGTCATGGAGCGCTTCGAATATGACTTCGTCTGTCAGTCCTGTGTTTCTCAGCAACGTTCATGAGTACAAATTCTGGTTGGAAGGCATACGTCTAGGCATCATAACAGCATCTTCACCAACATGGATTTCGTTCGTAAGAACTTCGTCCACTTTTATACCACCGGCCACACTCGTGTAAGGGTCGCTTGGCCCTGTAATATCAGGCATCAAAACTAGGGAGATACAAATCTTGAAATTGCCAGGGTGCAATATTCTCAAGTTATTGAATATCAGATATCCCAAATTCAAATGCTGCAGAGGCATATCCGAGCGGCGGATGGTGACAGCAAAAATGCCTTGGAGGATGTTTACCCCGTCTTGTGTGATGCTTGCTATAGCCCAGTATCTAGCATCGTTTTCGGGAATGTCGTGTCTGCGATTCCTACTCGGCCGACTTTCGAGACTAACGACCATTGGAGAGTCGAACTGTTCTCCTGGACGAATATTTGGTGGGGGCTGAACGATTACCGTCATAACACAAGGACTCAATGGTGGGTCGGCGCCCTCGGCTTCCCTGCTTGATCGTTCATGTGTGGTAGAATTATGCAGATCCCCATTGGTCGATATCCCAGCTGTGGTACAGGAATGTCCTTGAGGATCGCTTATACCATTAAGGACAGGAGAATCGCCTTGCTGTGTGTCCTCATCCTGAGGTGAGTCTTGTGGGAAAACCATCGGATCAGAGGGCTGGCGTACCGGCATCGAGTTCTCTTCTCCTTCCATTCCTGTTGACGGGTGGAATGGGTATAAATTTCAACAGCCCGAATCCGAGATGGATTGTAATTGATAAACTCCCGTCTGCATGTCGTTTAGTGAATGACCTGCTGGGAGGATTTTGCATCAAATCTCGACAAGGTGTGAATATGTTTTAACGACTCTGCATTGGTCTGATGTTTTTTTCTGCTAGAGATAAGGAATTCGCGTTATCAATAGGTGATCTAAAAGGGTACGTGAATGCTTTGTTCCACTCAAAGATGATGTCTGACTATTCGGCTCTTTTAGAAACTGTTTGCACGAATGTACTTGGCCGTATTTGTTCGACTACGAGAGCCCCGGACTTTCTGTGCAGAGATTCTGCTCGAAGCGTTGGCATATCAGGTACACCGAGTTGGGAAAGTCGTGCAAGACAAGACACAAAGCATAAAGAGGAAACAAGGCGATACCAAGTCTTGATCGAACCTAAAGGAGCAGATTTGCCGCCCGACAGAGGTGCTAATAGACGCACCTTGTTCCGGAATAGAATAAAGATTACCCCGGGATTGTTCTCGTTCTCAAGGGAGCTGATATGCTAGCGTGGACGATGAAAGATATCGATGAAAGCACGACGAGCTAGCTATTTTGGACTAATGGTGAATTATCAGCCGAGAGAGACTGAGTTTCTAAGGGTTTATACATTCTGACCACTGGTGCGAGCAGCAATACCAAAAGGCCAAGGATCATGGAAGTAAGATATCACACACTCGTTGAAGCCTACATTTGTCTGTGAACTTTACACAGAGTGTATGAGAGCTGCGAAGCTGGTAACGTCACCCGGTGGCCTTCTCTCCGGTTTTGAGTGGAAGGGTCCTCGTGAATGATCTGTGCCACCTTGGAATGAGCTACAAACATCTCCGTTGAAAGCCCATGGTAGTGGCACGCCGAACTTGCTGCTTATAACAGATCCAATGGCGAGGCTTGAAACCTCGAAAGGATGTCACGTAACAGTGTCGATGAGCTTTTTGTGGTTGCTAGGTGTTGATCATTTCCGTGGCTGATTGAATTGCAAGAACCTTGACTATCCAGTAAGGATGCCTCGGAGAAGCTGAACCTCTCATCAGAGCAGCTAAGCATTTTCAGCAGCAACTCGAGATTCAAAGCTCTTGCTGACGCTTGGGGAAGGTGCCAGTGTCAATGACTCGGCCATGTTCCGGAACTTGCGTGTTGACAGGCATTCGTTTTCTCAGCCTCTACAAAATGCATGGGCATTGATTTACTGCGCACCACCAAGTCTTTCACATTCGTCAATAGTTCCCTCCATTAGCCATTGTGGTTGGCAAGGGATGATATAAAGCGATAAGGCTGTCTTTGAACGTTGACACCGTATTGAGGATTAGCCAACGATTTCTGACCAAATTGGCTAATCGTTCGGCGGGAGGAAGCCTCCTGCAGACGCCTTCCTCCGGTTATCTAAAGTGCCCACAAGCCTCATCTGCCAACCAGATTTTCATGCCAGGCAATGCAGGCTCACAACCAACTATTACCCATACCTCTCTTGTTCATAGGTAGATGTGGCTACATTCGCCGAGGCTGATTTCTTGCCGGTGACACCACTTCGATTTACCTGCGATGCATGTGGCTTGCATGTGGCTATAACGCCTCCCACCCACCAAGTCTCCGATCTGGAAATGCATCCATTCATTCATGCATGCGCACGGAACGGGACGCAGCCTTGTCTGGACTCGCCACCATATCAATGGTCCCGCGGATGATGGGCCTTGTCTTCTTTGGTCCGGTGATGCATACATATATCTTTGCCAGCACGAACAGCTATGCACCTTCGAACCCTCAGGGCTGTTGAGTGCCTAATGTATCATCGCACCGCGGCAATCTATCTTCCCTTTACATACATATCAACCCTTGCAATATGCGCTAGAATATTATCGAGATTTTCCTAGATGGGTTTCCTGTTTGTGTTCGTCCCAATCCTCTCGTCTCCTTTTTCCATGTCACAGCTTCCTATGCATTATGTGTCGCTTTGCGGCTGTAAACGAATCGCCCCCCAAGGTGCTGTGGAAACTGAGATACGAACCATGATGGTGCCGCCCAATGCACGGATTGTCGTGCCTTTAGCTAAGGGCTTGTACTGGGACCATGTCTAGGCACATCCGCAATGTTTGTTGAACGAGGCTATTCCGCAAGCTGTATTATGATAACTCGCAACTGCCTTACCAGGTCGTACATAAGTCTACGCTCGCTATTTCCTTTGTAGCAAGTGATTTTTCTCAGGATGTCGCCCCTTCCTAAACAACAATTCTTACGACGACCATGATCAAACTGCTTTCTCCTTTATATCTCCTAAGCGCATTACTTCCATTAAGCATTTGTATTATAATCATCTGCCGGTCCTGCATTTACCTGTTCAAGTAGCGCGTATTACGAACCAGTCCTCACTAGGCTACTGTAAGATTATCGCATGGACACACGCGATGCGGGTACGATTGCCGGCGTAAGCATCGGTTGCGGTACGCTCATCCTTCTAGGCATTTGGGTTTGCTATAAGAACCACCAAAGGATTCTGAAAGCTAAGCGCTCGGATGAGGAGACAGTCCTATCTGCTATGCCCAGGAGAGTCCACTTCGGACCAACGGCTCATTTTGTCTAAGCTGTTTTGTCCATAATTAGCAGTCCTTGACCTTCGCAAAAGCTATTAGATCGGTACTGCCCTCAACCTGTGATGTCTGGGCATCTCTGCCAAGCTCGTAAATAATTAAAGGATGGCCAGGCAACATTCATCAAGCACTTTTGCTACGTGGGCACATGCCAAAGAAATTGGAGTTATCGGTTTTATCATACTTTGCGCGGCATTCCTCATATGGTACATTTGCCATTCCATCCACAAAAAGGGCCAGTGGAAAGTTTATGAGCCCCAATTCCCTCAGCACATCAGGACATGGTATGGATATGTAGAACGAAGCAAGTATGAACGGAATGCAGAAAGAATCTCAAGGTACAGAAAAGACATCCGGGCTTTGTTCGGCTGGAAGACAACAACTGCAGATTATGAATGGATGTTCTGGGATCCAACCGGTTTGAAGAGGAAGGAGTACGACTTGAAGCGAGAACAAACATTCCTTCGTTACTTGCCGCGATGGATGAGGAGTTGGGAGCCTCAATACCTGCGTACGGAAAAGTATAGAGATGTTGAACAAGGTGTAAACCCAACGGAGATTTTTCGCACAGAACTTCCTCCTCGCCATGATAAGGCCTGCAGAACTGCACAGAGTTCCAACCAGGTCGATGATTTTCGTTCGTACATCGAACTGCCATTAGACTGTCCGGTTGTTACTAGTACGCCGATACAGTCTTGTGACGACCCAGCCCTGCAGACAATCCGTAGGAGGAAAAACACAGGTCCATCTCCTTCAGCATGGCATGCCAATAGTAAAGAGACCTCGAGAGCAATCTGTACGCAGTTGTTGATGCCACCAAAGAAGACCATTTTGTCTATAACTGAAGACGTCCAGAGTGAAGCGGAGGTGTCACCCAAGACCCTTTTATCTGCCCTCAAACAGACTGCACAGAGGGCCGTCACATTACCTTTGAAAAATAAACCCAAACTCGAAAACAACGAGCAAATGCGACTTGCGCTAGCAGCATCAGTCGAGTCACAGGGCAAGATGCATTTCGCACTTTGTGGGCTAGACAAGCATAGGGGTCCGGAAGATATTCGTGACCGCCCTCACAATACCGAGATCTCGACAAGCCATGATCTTACCAAATTCAGTACGGCTGCAGCTATCAAACCTTTCATGCCGCTCAAGGAGCTAACTTTTGCCACGCGAAGTCCCGTTTTCTTGCACTATCACAGAAGAATAGGCAAAGAATCTTTTGGTAGTAAGAGTAGAGCCTCAAATTCTGCTAGGGGTCGCGTCATTACCGGAGGTTTGTTGAGAGACGTGAGTAACCAATGGAGAGCGTACGAAGCGGCGGCTTGCCTTGAAGATTCCAGAGCCATTCTGCAGGGCAGTCGTCAGATGTCAATGTCATCATTTCATCGCGTCGTCGACAGAACTAGGAGTTCCGGTTCTGAAAATGTCCCTTTATCCAGGAGGGAAGGGTCAAGATACGCTTCACAGTCAAACATAAGTCAAGAGTCTTACCATATAGGCTCATTAAAGCGGCTTCAATTAGGTAGCTTGACCCAGGTTGAGGAGAGAAAGTATATGGATGATACAGGATCACCGGGAAAAGCTTCAGCTGGCGTGCCTCGGCTTGAGATTTACGTTCATCCCAATACTTCGAAGATCTGTGCACTAACGGATGATACCATGGAGCAATCTTTACAGCTTTCGTTTAGGCCGTACAGAGTCAGGGTAACGAATACTATCAACTCTTCGAAACCGACCCGTGAGCTTGTCCTAAAAGCCAAAGCCGGTGTTGCTAAGGGGTTTAGCCCAGCTCCTATGCAAATTTCTCAACAGGTAAACCTAAGAACGGAAAAAGTGAGGCCGCCCAGTGCACAGCAGTCCAGGAACGCTGACCCAGCAAATCGAAGCTCTATTGGACCCGTTTGCAAAAGGTCACGGACACTACCCGCGAAAAGCCTCATTTATCGACCTGCAAGCGTCTCACTCAGGCAAGAGAACTCACGACAAAACCCCTCTGTTTCTGACAAGCTTTTTGTGTGTGACATTTATCAACGGCTCAGATGGCTCGAGCGGGAACTTACGCCTGGCTTTCGGCAAAACCCGCATCAACTTCCATTTCTGCTAGATCTGGGGCATCCTCAACCCATCAACATGTGTGGGGCCTCGCCCGAGATAATCAAACGGCGTTCATCATCTTTGGGGGAAACACGAAGTCAATCAAGATGCTACCAACTAAATCATGAGTTAGAGACTGAACGGGTACCCGTAGCGACTGCGATGGTCGCAGCAGCTTGGGTGGCTCGCCAACCTCCTCATGGTCTTCCGCACGATGTATCTGCTGAGGAGCTAAACTACTACAGCCGTGGCGATGATGTTCTGCGGACGCTAGAAGATTGGCATGATCCCGAGGGCTCAGAGCAGCCAGCGAAAGTCAATAGGGTCATAGCCCACGATCGATCTAAGGGTCCCAATTACCGCAGGCAAACCATTTCCAGATCTGCTTCTCTGTCTAAACTTGCAGTGAAGAAATTGAGAAGAGTCGGCAAGCTCAACGTGAGAAGGCGTCGACAGAACACCGCCAGAACAAGCCATCAAAGTTCTAGCACTAGCAAGCCTTCCCGTGCGGAAAGAGACGCCAATGAAGTCGAACTTTATGAAGATGACGCTCATGCTGCTGGGTCAGTGGGCACTGCAAGAGACGAAGAATCGACTGCCACACAAACTCCACAAGATGTCGATGAGCCATCTGATCATTCGAATTCGCAGGATACCGAAAGGACATCTGTTAACTCAACTCTGCTAGATGGTCGAGAGCTGCCCAAGCTTCAAATTCATCGAGACGTCAAACAGGAAATCGAACGTAAAGGGTCTCAGGTTAGCAAAGAGCCGTGGAAAATCCATACTTCCCAGAACGCCGGGAACGCATATATCATTTCCAATTCCTCAGATTTGAAATCTCCGGTCAAAGACTCAATCCTTCAGTGTACTGAAGACCCGTTCGGGGTCACACCTGGCCCGTATGTTGAGCACCCTCTTGCCAGATTCCACAAGTCCTACCGCTCAGGGTTGAGTTCTCCCAATGCAAGCGCTCAACCAGTGACCCAGCAATATAGTCCAAACCCATCTGATGTATGTTCTAATGACTACTCTTACTGGAATAGCTAAACCTCACATATTGATAGCAGGGACACCAGTGGCCCAGGCAGCATACCTGTCGTTCCACGTTCGTTGGGAGGCCGTCTGCATTGAGTCGTGCGATGTGGGCATAGCTTGGAGGTAGCGGGCATGATCCAAATCATGGGATGAGAACATGAAATCACAGCTCGCAGGTGAAATAAATATTTTTGATGGTCCGCTCGTTTGCCCCGGATTTCTTTTCAGGGTATGGTTCCCTAGTACTACGGTAGTGTTCTGTGAAGTAGTTTGATTATACCGGTAACATGACGAAGGAAGATGTGCTTCTTCTTTGATCGTGGAAGGCTTGTCCTACACGCTCTCTTGGCCACTTCGTCCTTGTTTTCAACACACTCTACCTAGTCAAAGTATAGCACGTAATCAAATCACGGTTTTGACTAGGGGCTTTCTCATATCTTGGGCACCGTGCAAAAAGACCACACCTCGGAACAACTCCCCAACCCCCAAAACCTTCTCCATCCAGATCCAGCAACTACCCTCGGCCATAGCTTCCTACAGTACCCCTTCAACCACCCACCCCTACCCTTACTCCAACCCTCCTATATCAATCAACCTTCATCCCTAAAACCCTCTCCAACAACCCCCTCACATCCTCTTCTCCATCTACTTCTTACCACAACCCACTTCAAACCCAGTCTAAGCCTTCCCTTCCCGACCATAGATCATACGCGCATGCCCCTTGCTGCAGTTCCAGTTCCAGTTCCAGTTCCAGTTGCAGTTCCAGTTGCAGTTCCAGTGCCAGTTCCGGCAGGGGATGAGTTGGCGCGCGGATTTTCAGGGGATAGAGGGAAGAGGGAAGAGGGTAGGGGAGGGTTGGCGGTTGGGATCAGGGGTTGGGTGCTGTTTACTGGTGCTAGCGGTTTTCGTCTCTGCTGAGGTTTTCCGTTGGGGGGGAGATGTGGGTGGGGGTTTGTGTGTGATTTATAGGGGGGGGGGTTTGGTTGGATGGTGGGGAAGGTTTGTGGGAGGAGGGTGGAGAGGTGGTGGTGGTGGTGGTGGTGGTAGAATGAGGGATTTATACTTGGGAGAGGTGAGGGAGAACGAGAGCAAGGAAGGGTGAGAACGAGGTGTTTGTTGGGAAGATAGGCGAGTTCGCTTCGGGCTTGTGGGGGCTGACGGTTGGGTCGCAGATGGCGATTCTCGACGGTTTTGGTCTAGGCTTGAAGGTCTTTAGGGTTGGGGGGGGGTAATAAAGGTACGACTGTCGATGTCATCCATAATGTCGAGAGTTGGAGGTTTCAGAACAAGAATGGTAGGGACGGGATAGTCTGTGGGAAAGGATCTGGCATGAAGGGGCGTTCTGGGGGTGATGGTGAGGGGGGTTTGATTGTTTGGGATAAGTTGTGGATGAAGTATTCAGTATGCTGGAAGTAGTGGACTAGATACACTCTGTTGTGGATTCGTAAGAACGAGTCCAGTCGATATTTGGGGACCTTTAATATCGAGACGACGCTGGACGTTCATCTGCTGTGTCTGAAACTGGCTACTTACTCTTCAGTTGGATCAATTTTAATTGTGTGCGTGTGTGCGCACTACGGGAGTGAGGGCAGCTGTTGGCACGATTTCTGGTTCATGGTTAGCTGGAGATGAATGGTAAAAGCTGCAGAATATAGAAATGCGAACCTGCTAGTTTTGATCCCTGTGATAAACTCCAGGTCTGATCTAAGGCTGTAAGAACCCTGATAGGATTCGGTGGCATTGCGGGCTTCGGCTTAATGACCTCCCAGACGCGTGCATAGGCAAAGGTCCTGTAAATGGCGATGTCCATGATCTAAAGATCTTATTGGAACAACTTGATTTTGGTGTGTTGAATCCAATCTTGTCCCTTATCATCGTGGACCGCGTCGTTGGAATATCCGTGGATGTGACGGTGTCATCTCACGAACGGCGTCCTCAATCCACCAGCTCTCCCATCCCCTCTCAAATTTTACTCGGCAGGAACGTGGGCTAAGTTTCGAATCAACAAGACGAGAATTGTGACCGTAATCCCACCAAGTTCCAGGGAGAGAGGTCGGCGCCTCCTCGGCGACGGTATCCCCTCCGCCCATCGTTCCTCGAACCGGCTGAGCAATCATGTAAGCCACCTCTTCCTCCACAGCTTTGAGATTCTTCTCGAACTCAACCCACGCCCTAAGCTCCCGTTTCATGGCCAATTTCTCGCTACTCCAGTACTCCAAACCAATATCCATCCACAGCTCTCTCCACCTTCCACTTCCATCTATCACAGACTCCGGAATAGCACCATGCCCCACCTTGACGGTCTCGACTCCTCGCCATGCGCCATTCCATTCGATCCCAGATTCGGCACCCAACGCCCGGACCCATACAGTGCATCCAGTAAGATCCAGCCACTTCAGGCACAGCAAACTCCTGCTCAACCGTCTCAGGACTCCCGCAGCCTCGCTAAAATCACAGTCATAGAGACTGTAGAAGTTGCTGGCGCCATAATCGACATCACCCCGAGGGGTTGTTCTGTAGGCGGTTTTAGAGTTGGGAGTCAAGGATGGTATAGGCCAGTAGGCTAGAGAGAGGTGTGTAAGGGTTAACAAACGAGGCGCTAGTGCGAGGAGTGAGCGCCAAGATCCAGTGGATGGGCGGGCTAGGGAGAGGTGACTGAGGAAGGGAAATCGGGATACCGTAGGAGAGGGGGCGATTGAGGGTATTTCCCAGCTGTCCGGGACGACTTCGTTCTTAGTCGTGGTGATATCATCGTTAACGCTTACTCGTTTCTTTGTAAAGAAATCCTTCAGTTCTTTCAGGCCAAGTGGACGGCCAATAGATGTGGCGAGGTCCAGATGGGTGAGACCCTCACTGCCTGTTGCATCCTGCAGCTGGGAATCATCAAGGAAAAGAACGTCAAGACTATGAAGAGTAATGCTCTCTGGTTTGTAGAAGGCGATGTAGCTTAGGAGTGCTTGCTTGTATCGTGTCGGGAGAGTAGCAAGGTAGAATTGATCGTATTGGACATGCCAATCCCATCCCTTTGCCAGTGCTTTCAATGCTTGATGTGCTAAAGAATCTACACCCGGAAAGTATTGATCTGGTAGTCCTCCCAGCTGCTCGACCCGTTCACATGGTGCTTGTGTATCATGCAATCCTTGCTTCTTCTGCCTCATGTGAGCGGGCGCGTGCATGCTGTCGTACAGCCAGCTGATCGGTGGCGGAGGTCCAGCTGGGCCTCTCCCATGAGGACCTCGAGCAGCACGCATACCAGGCCGTGGCCTTAGTGGAGGAGTCTCTGGGACTTGAAGGATCGATCTTAAGGAAGGGTGTACTGTTTGGGGATTCAAGGGCCCTTGAGGTCGCTCTATGGGAGCTGGAGGTGCCTGGTTTATTCTGAGGTCTTGTATAAGTTGGTTGACTGATTTCTCAGCGCTCAGGTCACTAGGGTTGAGTGAACGTAGCCCATTCTTATTGACAGATGATGATGATGGTGACAACGACGGATGAACAGGACCAGCTGGCTTGGTATACTGCAGTGGCGCTCTTTTCTTAGGCATGGGACGATGTTAACAGAGACACCAGATACCCTTGCTGACCAGTATTCAAGGTTATCGAACAGTTAATGGTGAGTGAATGCAAGGATGACTGGTTGGTAATGGTAGAGGAATAGTGTCACGTGGGGTTTCTGCGCTTATCTCCGGATAAGAGTTAACTCCACGCTCTCCAGGTACCGAACAAAGGGACTCCAGATTATCTAAAGCACATTCAAAACGAATTGGTTAAGCAGATGTGAAACATGCAGGTTCAAGAAGAGTAGCTATGGCTGTTCTGTGGTAATGGTAGGCTATTTGTCTTCTAAGACACTTACATACATACTTCGACAGTCGTCACCGGAATTTACGTCAAGAATCTCACAGTTCCTCCAGCGCCAAAGCTAAACTGACATATAATGGAAGCGAAATCAAAGATATCTCCCTTATCAAATCCAAAAGCCCCTAAAGCCCCAAAAGCTTCTACACTCTGACAATGCGCAGCATAATCGTCCTTCATATGGTTTTGCAATTCAGACTCGCCTCCCTACTTCGCAAAAATGTTTCCTGGCTCGTGAGCCCAATTCGGATCAATCAATTGGTCTGATCCAGAGAGGTCTTCAAGGGCTTTGTCAAACGACGCTCTGGGAGAACGTTTGGGTAGCATCTGATTATTAGGCTCGTGAGCCCAATTCGGATCAATCAATTGGTCTGATCCAGAGAGGTCTTCAAGGGCTTTGTCAAACGACGCTCTGGGAGAACGTTTGGGTAGCATCTGATTATTAGGCTCGTGAGCCCAATTCGAGTCAATTCTGCTGGATGATGAATCGGACAAGCCTTCGAGAGCCGAAGAGACCGAGACACCGGGAGATCGCTTGTCGAAGAGTGCCTCTCCGAAGGAAGTCACGGCTCGCTTGACATTAACTAGCTCGTCGACCGCTGCCTGGTTGAGTGAGATTGGGAAGGCGAGCGAGGGCGTAAGGATGGCGAGGAGCGCGAAGGTAATGGTAGAGGAGACTTTCATGATGATTTCGAGTTCGCTATCTTTGTATCGCTGGGTAGGATAATAGACCTTGAGCGGAACAAAGGGCTGTAGGTGGTTCTGAAGGTAGACTTTTCCGGAAGGACGTGATTGGCTGAGAAGAGTCTAGGTGGGATTGGAAGTTGGTTGAGATGTGAGTTGGAATGATCTTCTCTAGTAGTCTTGATATTGAGCTGGATTTGGATGCTGTGGAGGTTCTCGGGTGGAGGAAGGTGGTATTTATTATAACATTCCCTCAGGCGCTGCACCGTAGATCGGTGCACAAAAGGCAGTGAAACTTTAAAACAATGTTTGCATTTGTCCGCGTAAGGGCACACGTGGGCAGCGAAACACACAATATGATTTGAAACATAATTCAATGAGATGCTTGGATCGACAGTGCTAACGTATGGCCGGTCAGCTCGGATTGTGGAGGGAGACTACGTACATTGCGGGGTGGTATGCACCCCGAAGATGGCCACAGGTCCACCCCGTATAGAAACAATGACGTTGAAGCGCAGCAATACTGTTAAGGAGTCGGGGTAGGAAACACAGGGGGGGAATTGAGATGGTAGGAGAAGGCAAGGCGAAACGCGGTTCGCGTCAGTCGTTGGTGCGGCTGTCGCTTGTTTGTCCTTGAGATCCTCCCTATCGCTTATGACACAACGACGACGTTGGCAGGCTTCTTGGGAAGTACGTACCTTGATTCTGATATATGCTGTGTTTCTCATGAGTACATGGTTGAGGTACCTTCTTAATCAAGGATTACCTACGCTCCGGAGCCGAAGAGCGCATGAGTCTTCTGATCTCCCCAATATCCATCATTGTTTGGAAGCAGAAGCAGGCCTACCACGTGCGATCTGAAGAACCTAGCTGGTGATCATTAGAACACTTTTGACCGTTGCGGCTCTGGTCATGACGATGCCCCCAATTAGAACCTTTTTGTCAGCTTGTTGTTTCTATACCAGGTTCTGCCAGAAGTCATGGGACCATAAGTGGGATTGGCTTAGTCGCTTATGATCCTACAACTTCTGTCGGGCCCTGGTGTAAGTTTAGTAAACATAGCCCCGACTCTCTTGCTTCGCTGTAGTATTGGAGATTTGTACCGTCGCATTCGACTTGATTTGATTCAACTCAATATTGCCTAGAGTCCTCAATTTGCGATACCTACAGATCTCATCATAACTTGCGCGCAAAGGAACTGTTTAGGGCATCAGTGGAGGAAATGATCGGCGCATGTGATAACTAATCCCTACCTGGGCACATCAGAACCAGGGAAGCTGTAAGAAACAGAAAGTGCATTCTTTTTTGGGTAATCAAGACTTGTCATGTATCACAGACATAGACCTCGGAGAAAACAAGGGAAATTGTAATAAACAAGACAAATGGACGCCAAACGCCATGTCGTTGGACAAAAGGAAAACTCGAGCCAAGTCTCCTAGATGTGATGAAGCATGTCATTGATCCCTACCTCAACCTTAGGGAGCGAATACGGGGTAGTGTCTAGCTTTTTGTCGTCCCTCACCATTAGGAGCAGAGCGCGTTTGGAAGCCTATGAAATATCAGTACGTAAAGTAGCTTTGACCGGGATATGTGACCCCAGATCGGATTCCGCTTACAAGACGTGCAAAGTAAAGAGGGGCCACTACTTTGTCAGTGGTGACTCCAACGGGGTAGTCGTAACTAGCTTCGAAGATCTGATTTGAAGTTATTCATGGTGACCCTTTCCATCATCGAGAGGTCCTAGATTTACATACCATCTTCTCAAGCGCTGTCTGTTCCAAGGACCCATTTAAGCTGTGGACTTTCAATCGCAGTGGATAGTGTCGGTTGACACCCTTCGTCTCTTTCATAAAGAAAATCTCACGGTCGGCAGAATCTCCAACGTCGGATTGGATCACCCAAGCTACGCGCTCGCGCTTCCCGGTCTCTGTGTTCTCTGCACCTGTGAGAGGGACGCCCTCCTCATCGTAAAATTTGAGCTTGGTGGGCGTTTCCACGGTGATGTAGACTCCGGTCGTGTTATGCAACTCATCGGTACAGTAGGACCTGAAATGCTCTTCCTCTTCACTGATGATGGAGTTCTGGAATGTTCTCCGCTTGTGAGACCCTTGCTTATCGGATCCTTGGGACCTAGTGAAAAGGGTAGCAGAATTATCAGAGTCTGCGGCGTCTTCCTCCCGTTCTTTCTGAAGCTTGAAACCATTCGATCCGGCGTTCTCTCGAGCGGTGAGTTGGCTTACACCGGATCTAAAAATAATGATCCGAGAATCAGGAGTCCCCCCAAACACACAATCGAGCTTCTGGATGTGATTCTTGAGGACCCTATGCAGACCGTCTTTTTCTATTGCCAATAGCTCTGTCGAGACTTTGTAAGGGCCATCTTCTCCCAGGAATTTTGTCGCAACAGTAACGGCTGACATGCGAGGATATAACTTTCCCTCGTTCTGCATTGACGCCACAGACGAAGGCAGATGAGCGACATGGAACCCTACAAAGAGAGTAGCATGTTCCTGGGTTGGGATGACTTGAGCCCCATTTACGGCGCGTTCGTCTGCTTGGGACTGGCCTCGAGCCTTTGCAAGAACCTTTCGCAATACAGCGCCTGCATACTTATCCAATCCATCATCAATATCTCTGCTATGAGCCTTCTTGACAGTCGATGTCGAAATGCAACTACTTTGAAACCCGTGCTGAATTGCGAAGGAAGTTTTGACTTTCTTGTAGGCCTTTTGATTCGATTCACCGCCGTCAATGACGGCTAGCACCATTGGGATTCGGTCTTTGCTATAGCTATCCAGTTCCATCATCGTCCTCACGACACGTCTCCACTGATCTTCACTCTCTGAAAGCTTGAGTGCACAAGTACCGTGTGTCGCAAACGCTTCCGTCATGCCTAGGTCCTTCACTTTCTTCTTCAGAATCAAGCTGAACGCCTCGACTGTTCTCGACAACGACGGCCCATTACCTACTTGAGCAAGGAACAAAACGAAGGGATTATTGATGACCCTGGTCTCAGGCCTTTTTGGCACACCCAGCTCGAAGGAAAGGCGTTCGGGCTCAATCTTAGTCAGTCCTCTTGGGTTAACATTATAAGCCTCAGGCAGCCCGCGGTATGTGGCAGTTTGATCAAGTTTTTGGAGGCGCCGCTTGGAGACAGATCTATCAGCAGTCTGGCCTTTGTTAACCTGCTTCGCATTGGTTCCATTGCTGTGTTGCCGCTCAGAAGTTTGGAGCTTGTCGAAGTCTACCTGGGCTTGAGGAGGAAGGCGTTTGCCAAAGCTTTGCCCAAGCATGATGTGGCATGCACTGGTAGGAAAATACTGAGGGTTTCTGGCCGAACCGACATTGATACAAGGCTGGTCTACACCGGTCAAGCTAACGTTGTGCTTTTGAGCGAAGTAATCCTCCACACTGCTCAGGGTACCGCTGTCTGCAAGGCGAAACATTGTATCGGTTGGGCAAGTGGAGCTAACTTCGCATATCGATGTAAGCCTTTCAACTCCATTTGCTTGCCTGATCTTAACGCGCAACCCACGGAGAACATCATTCAGGTCTTGAATGTCCTTACTCGAATCCATGACGAAGTTAGGTTTGTGTACGGCAATGAAAGTCGATAGCTTCAATGGTGCGTAGAACACTCGTTTGCAAGGTGTAGCAATGTGGGTCAAGCCATTAGAAGAAGGACGTACCGAAAGTGTGGTACCAAACCGACACTCAAGTCCGAAGCCTATAGAGCGCCCTGATTTAGTGAAATCAAATGTTTTGTTGCCGTGAACTACAAAGTCCTCGCTCTTTAGTAATTTGCCAGGTATCACTGCTGGATTCCTAGGGATATAGAATTGCTGAAGGGCTGACGCAAATTTTTGTGCTGCTGGAGCTTTCCCACCCATTTCCACGAAGTCCAAGTGCTCAATAACACGGCAGCTTGCCCAGGCCTGGAATGATCCCAGTGAAGAGCTAGCCCCGCCGTTCAGATCTTCAACGACATGGCTTTCGCCTGTGTCGTTCGTGGGCGAGGCATTGGATAGCTTACTCCACACTTTTTGACCGCGAGTATAGGTCCGTTTGTAAGAATCATCTCGCCTGTACTCATGGCGGTCGATGATTCCCTTATAAATCTCGCCATCGAAAGAGTGAAGGTGATTGAAGGTCATGAAATGTTTACTGTCAACGAAGACCAAGCGACCGTAGCAAGGTTCAATGTGGCAGCATTTGAGGAAAGCCTGTACTAGCCATTGCTCTTCTAATTTTGTGAGAGTCACCTTAGGCTGACAGCTGATTTCGTACAGTGACAACTTGACTTTAGGGGCGAGAGGTAACACGTTTGTCCACAAAGCCGTGCCTGTTCTGGTCTTAATGTCCATACTATTGATCCCGGCATGTGTTGGTGTGTCCTTCCCGAAGCCCTCCGTAAGCTTCCCCACCGCTTCGATTCCGGGCTCGCCGGTACCTCGTATCTCAGGGAGTGAAGTCGGCTTCCAGGGCTGCTGGTCTTTTCCAGTATCTGCGGCAATCTGAACGGCGGTGTTGTCCTGGGTCTTGATCTCAGATAGCGGTGCTGTGTCGCTGGGCTGCGGATTGTTGCCAATTGTCACTGCCGCCTTTGTATCGTTTTCTTGCTGCTTCGGATGCTTTTGCGCTAGCTGCTTCTGCTGCTTCTGTTGCTTCTGCTGCTGATCCTTTTTGAATTTCTGTTCTCCGGGAGTTCGGCCAAGATTAGGTTTATTTTGGTCAGACATACAGATTGATTCCGCACGGCTTTTTGAGTACTGCTAGGGGATGGACTCTTAAGGGGCAATGGTTTACCGGTTTCTGTGCAACTTGTGATTGGTGATAATGAGGTGAGAAGTAGAGGGCGAAAGTAGCGCCAGGGAAGCTTCTTAAGTATTTGGATCTGCATATCCAGTGAAGAATGAGCACAACCACGGATTTGACAATGCAGTTACCCAGATGTTTGACAGCAAGACTTATAAACAAGCTAGGATATCTCCCATCAATCCCTTGTCAGCGCCGCACCTTGGCATTGAAAGTCTTCAAAGGATTCGCCTTTCGCCCTCCAACCATTCTGCCTTTGCCCTTTAGGCGATTCTGCATCCTGGCCTTCCTAATCCTGTTCTCGCTGGTCTTCCGTACTCCTACGAACCCAATGTCTTTTGCCGCTATTCCGTTCTTGCCGTTGATGGGCATAAGATAGTCTGGTACGTGCTTCAAATGGGATTGTAGTCTTGCGGCTCTCAGCTCGCCATCATGCCTCAAATGATGTAGATCTCCTGGATTTTCCTCAAAATGCCTCTTCAATTTTTCACTCTTCAAGAGTTCTTGCCTGAGCTCGCGCGTTCGTGCTTCTCGGATGGCTATGCGCGTTACTGCACGTAATGCATCATTCATCCTGTAGCGGAAGGCGTCTACCTGCTTCATGTCAAAGTGGTATGGTTTGACGTCCTTTCCTTGCTTGCTTTGATGCTTGACTATCTGCGCTAGAACCTCTTCGTCGTGTTTTGCTGTGGAAAATGATATTGACTTATGCTTATGATAATGTTCTGTGGGCACGACAAAGGAGAGGGCCATTCCAGTCTTCCCCGCTCGCGCGGTCCTCCCAATGCGGTGTGTGTAAGATCTCGACGTGGTGGGAAGGTCAAAATTCAGCACACACGCAACATTGTTAAAGTCAATACCGCGTGCTATTCCGTATTCCTTGTTCATTCTGTTGAGTTTTCTCCTCTTTTTGCCAACCTCTGCATCCTCTTTGCTACCCAGGGCCTCTTCCTTTGCGATGTAGTTAATCGTTTTAGACGGGACTAATCCATTAGGTCCCGACTCATCTGGTAGAGATTTAGCTGCGCCCGAAGACGAAACCGACGGGTTGCCTCCAGAATCACTCTCAGCTGATCGACTTCTTTCATTCTCACCCAGAACTTCGTGCTCATCCGCAGCGATTATTATGTCATAGACGTTCTTGTTGAACTCTTCTACCACATGGATTCGTGAATTCACTGGTAGTTCGGAATTCAAAACGCAACTCTTAATGCCGAATTGCTCAAAGAATAGCTTTAGTCGGTAACATCGGTCGGTGTCGCCAACAAATATGATGCATTTCCCTTTGATTAGCTTGAGCTTGAAGATGACGTAGGCTAAGAGAAATTTTTCGTCTTCGGCACATCTACGCGTTCTCGTATCAGTGGGAACGCCGCTCTCTTGGGCTTGTTCGGAAAGACTTACTTCACGACATATTGACTGACCCTAAATTCTTCAACTGGTTCATCAAACTCCAATACTGCTGGGTTTCGGCAAAAAAGCCCTTCCAGTGTCTCCGTCTCTGTCGTCATTGTGGCACTCATAAGGAACGTTTGAACGCCTTGTGGTATAGCCTTTGCAACAGTTTGTAAGTCTTCGTCATAACCGTAGGAGAGAATTAAGTCCGCCTCGTCGATCACCAGGTGTCGGAGACTGTCCACAGAAAGAGCTGAGGTGCTGATATTCACGGACGCTCGCGCCGGGGTTGCAACCACGATGTCCGGCCGATCGGCAAGCAGCGAGCGTTGCGCAGCTTCAGGAACCTTCTGGGTAAGATTGATTGTCCGGACATCCTTGGTGCAGTACGCAGAGAAAGCCGCAATAGCTTTCGAGACTTGTTGGGCCAGCTCTCGGGTAGGAACTAAGATGAGAGAGGAGGTCACATTGCTGGATGGATCTGCCTGTGACAGGTGTTAGCATTGAATAATCAGTGCAGGGTATATATTAACGCACAGTCTTCCGGCGAAGTATTGACTCAAGGATTGGTAGAACGTAAGCTGCAGTCTTCCCTGAGCCTGTATTTGCACGAGCTACAATTGTCTGATAAGCGCTACAGTAGCAAAGCATAAATTGGAGCGATCCTACCAAGAATGTCTTTGCCCTCGAGAGCTAGCGGTATGGCTTTTGACTGAACGGGTGTGGGTCTTGAATATTGCGCTTTCAAGACTGCCTGCAGCAGCCTTGAGTCCAGCTCCAGGGAGCTGAAGGCAGACCGGTCATACTGTCTGTGAGAGCCATCGACTGACACAGGCACGGGTACGTTTTGCTCGTCCAATTTACGCTTCATCTTTGTGTACAGAAGAATTGTAGGGCGGAGAATGCTGAGCAATGTTTTATCATTTCAAGATGGGGCAGCTTACCTAAGGTTCTTATACCTCAGGCGGTCTAAATTTTAGCTTGAAAACTAACATCTAGCATTTCCATGATCCGTCGTACGGAATACATACAACAATATCGACAAAAAGATGAGACAAAATTTTGCTGTCGTTGAGCGCCAACAATCTTCTGAGAAGATAATTCAAATGATGATCATGATCACAAAAGATAGAAACTAATTTCTGCAGTCATGTGCGTGTTCTACGGAATACATATCATGTCTTAATTGAATATGCTAAACGAAATGTGGCTAGTCAAATGCTAAGCGGCGGGATTCCCTCGCTTAGCTGGACACTAAAATTTTAAACTGTCTGAGGTATAGAAGTACCCCCAAGAGCGCTTAGTAATCACGGTGGTCCCCTGACCACGCTGACCTCTGGCAGAGAATTCAACCCCGCTCAGACACAATAAGAGAGAGAGACCTTTGACTTCGCCACAACTTCGAAGACGTACGCTACGTATCCCGACTTCTGCACGATTGCCAAAACATCTACATACTACATCTACTTCTGGTTTCAGCCAACCACCAACGACGGACACGCCTTAGCTACAGTTTGCCAACCCTGGGAAGATGTATTCCGTACGAGGTGTCTCTATTGAGACGATTCGCCAAAGACCGATACTAGAAGATCCAGTAAAGTCAACCAAATTCATTGGCATGTGTTACACAATCGCCTTCTGCATCCAGCCTAAAAAGGCTTTACCTTTGGATTATTCGAGCCCCCAAGAGTTTTTCTGCCTTCGCAAGTACCAAGTACGCAGGCCTGGCGGGTGCCATAGTGTTGGCCTTCCCTGGGAAGGGTCCTTGATGCGCTCTGGAGTCAACACCTGGCCTATCTCCAGTCCTCTCCATTGAGATTTCTTCTCGACACCCACCACATATCAGGCATTCAATGCTAGAGACAGCTCGCATTTCGGATTTGCTCGCTAATCAAGAATCGAATTACGGCACAGACTATCTGCTGGTCGGACACTGGCTGCCGTGTCTTTACCACCATGCAATGTCATGCACATACTGCATGCGTGTGACTAGAACACTCACACAGCACATCGAATCTCGGAACTATTACCCGGCTCCTGTTGTCGATGAGACTTTGCCCGGCCTAGATGTGGTTGACCTCTACTTGTAGGTTAAGCATCTGATCAACCAATTACTGCTAACTATATCAACGCCGACGGGCTTCTTGGGCCAGAAATTAGGTTGCATAGCTATTCGTGGTTCAAGTCTCCGTATTGAGCATAAAGTCTCACGAATGATTATATTTCGAGAAATTAAGAAATTTAGTAAGCCTATGGTCATAGTCATTAGGAGTCATCCATCGTCACAACGAGCAGGAAACCCCAATTACGTAGTCAAAAAGCGCCAGAGATCGAAAGAGACAAGATCGGCTAAAGGCTTCCAGAGGAAATAAAGACTTATATCTGAAAATTAAACCATCGGTGCTCGCTCAACAAAGTCCCAAAACACAGTCAATTCGAACTCTTGAAGTCATGATGTGTAATACTCGTGAGATGTATGGCCGTTAATCGATTCAAAACACCACCAAATTGGCGATGCAACGTAATTCGTGCTTTTCGGTCTTGGTTCAACTGTCTTGAAGTGCTTTTCGATAGCGGAGGAGCTTTGGTAGGGATTTCTCATGTACATTTCCGATCTCTTTGATTTTCCAGTTGTGTTGGACGACCTGGGCTTTTCCTAGATTGATGCGTGACAGAGGGTCCAGTTTCTCGTCCAGGCTCACTGGAACAATCCGTATCGGGTCTTTGGTCATGTCTCTCTCCCCTTCAAGCTTTTCCGGTGGTGTTTTGCCTGTGTAGACTATGGCATGTGCGTTTTGATCTACCCCAGGCTTCGTCGTTGCTCGGCTGTTATATGTTGTGATGGGGCTAAGACAATAATCAGCAACAAGAAGACCACAACACCGCAGACAAACTTACCAGCAATAACAGAAGTACTGCCTTGACACTTCCTGCACCACAACGAAACGCCTGAACTGATGATACGCGACTTCTCCGTGAGCGACAGTGGTAAAATGGGACCCTTCGAATATCTCCGGATTTGGCCCAGAATTCTCAATATACAGCATCATGAATACCTAAAATGTTTAGTATATGATCGTTATTCTGCAAATTTTGCGAACCTTTCCAACTACAAAGAACTTGTGAGTTTTATATTTGATCTGTTTGTAAAGCGCTTCGCATACTTAGCCGATTGTGTTGAAGGGGACGATAGTCGGTACCTACTAGGGTCCAAGTTATCCCTCCCAGAAGAACGTGTAGGTCCATTTGCAGCTGGCTGTAACGCCCCGTTGCTAATTTGAAGCGGATATGGGGCGGACGGGGTTCGTGTTACGCTTGATGAACCAGTGGCTCGCTGCTCACCTGAATAAGATGCGCGGCTGTCGTGCTGCGCCTGCACAAGTTCAGCGCCGTTGTTTCGAGTCGGTGTTGGATTCTGGGGCTGGAGGTCTGATGCTGGTTAGAAAGTCTAATTCCATCACACGGGCAGCATACATTGCGAAGGTCTTCTGCCAGCTGCTATTAAGTTCACCTGGTTTGCTACACTCGAGGAGGCCGGCGGACTTTGTCCATAAAATGGTAGGCAAGTCGGAGACTGACTCGGCGTTGCGGGAGAAGTTGTCATCCGGTATGATGGTTGAGCCGCTAAAACACTTTACCACTCATTCACTACCGTTTGAGTGGATCTCACTTACAGCGGTGGTCTGCTACTGCAGCAGTTCGTATCCCTTGACCTACTATATTGCGAGTTATTGAGTATTGCAAAGTGGAAGACTTGCCGAGTTTATCTAGAAATTACCTTGCAGGCCATGATGTTGGCCTAGTACTGAAGGAGGAGCCGATGTGTGGGTATAATTCCGGACAGCTTCTGCAGGCTGCGCCTGGGGACTTGAGGGTCTATTAGGAGGTAGAGCACGAGGTGTTCTAGTGCTGTTAGTGGTGCTCGAGATTTTTCCAACTTCCTTGAAGCCAGCTTTAGGACACAGATCAGCCTACGTTCGATCCTTGGCCCAGATATATTTCCATGTCCCTTGTTCAGATCAGTCATTGGCCTCTGCAGGTATCGCAGCGCAAGAAGGATGAATTTAATAACGAGAATCGCAAGGATTACCCACTGGTGTTTCGATCGATATCAGCGTGATAATAGTCATTTCGAGCGCTATCCCAAGTCCAGTATTCGAGGTTTGGCGGGCTGGCCATATCCACGCCAACGGTATAAGATCATACCAATTGTCGAAGCACGTCGCAGAAGCTGATAATCTGCCGCCATGCCCGTTCTTGGGCTTTAATTCATAGTCGATATCCAGTGCGGCTCAAGTTGTTGTTGACCATCTTCGATGACAGATCGTGCGCTTGCAGTATTATGTAGCTTCCCTGCACCAATATCACATTGCACAAGTCGTGATAGGTTGATACTGCAGCCGACGGTAACTGATTGCAGTTGACGTTACACAGACGTCCCGGATTGCATTCTGCTCGGTAAAGTCCCATGCCACTTGTCGCTGCCCTATCGCCAATGACCACCAACAACGCAGGCATCCAAGGCCGGGAGTACGGTCCAAGAGCCCATGGATGCGGTTCAGCGTGTCTCAAGGTCAATGTAAGGATGTGATGAAAGGAGTTGTGGGACAGGAATGCGGCTGAAGTCAAACACAAAGCTGAGGCTGGTCCATTTACCCCCAGTGCTATCGCTATGTGTCCTCTCTTTTACTAGCAGCCACTACCAGTGGAATAGTCTTTACCCTACTACTACAGATTTCTCCCCTCTTGTGACCTGGCTTGCAAACGTCCAATTGGTAAATGACATGTCAGATTGCGTGGTGCTTCTGGCTAACGCTCGAAGCGGAGCGCTCAAGCATGAGCAACGAAAAGGGTCTATCTCAGGAGAACAAGTGCAACAACTATTCTTATGACAGATCCAAGTTTTCAAGGAGTGGTTTGCGGTACGTTTGGAAGAACGGAAGACCAGCAATCAAGGCCAGACAAGTTCGACAATAGCAGCCCAACACTCGGCATTGTTCTGGACAGCCATAGAGAGAACACTGGAGAATACATCACTCGGCGTGTCAATACTGCATGGCACGAGGTTCAAAACCTTCGTGGCTCGGTAGCAAGGAGCAGACTCGGACTTCGTGAGCATAGGGTTGGCCTGCGACAAGAGCGTGGCCGAGCCCGCGAACTAGAAGCTCAGCTTTGGAAGAATTTCCAGAGCCATTGGGATGGCAACGGAACACTTGATAAAACCATTTTGGATGGGCTCTACTCGGAGGTAGACAAGGCACGTGACGAACTTGGGCCGAAAGAGGAACATTACAATGAGCTAGAAGATGATCTAGACATGATGGAATACAAGCTAGAGAAAAAGGAGGATCGCTTCTACCGCCAATTTCCTGATATTCCCTACGACGAAACTGGCAAACCTTCCTTCACAGATTCATCATATGGAAGTGGCCAGGCGTGGTCCCTTAGCAGCACCTCGGAACATACGGATAACAGCTCTTCTCCATCAAACAAATATCTTTCCAAGATTGGCGACGCGAATATTATCAGGGAACGGCTTTCAGCACTTGAGGCTGAGCGATCTCATTATCTTGACCTAGAGAGAGAACGGGATGCAATGGGCCACCCACTGTATCAGCCAAATGTGGAGTTTCTGGACTCCTTCTCTGACGTTCATGCTAGTTATCTAGAAGAGTTACGCCAAATCGAAGATGACTTAGGAGCATTACGGATTGAAGCAGACCTGGAAGGAAACGTAGAGAATAGTGGGCCTTCGTCAGTGGCATGCCTCGATTTTACGCCAAAGCCTTCGAGTGTTCGTCAGCGTATCAATCAGTGGATCCTCGATAATCTGACTAAGTCTCGCCTAGAACGAGCAAGGCACAAAGCAATCTTGGACAACCCAGAACTTGATGATTCAGCGTGGCTTTGTCTGGTCCGCAGATATTGGGAAAACGACAACGCAGCACATCCGCTTCGCAGTCCCCCCGGAAACAAAACGCTTCAGTCGGGTTCTGCTGGTACAGCTTCTCCTGAAGCAGACATTGATATTATGTCTTTGCACGCCTCACTGAAGGCAAAGACGGAGAACATCAGTTCAGCGCAGACTGATGTGATGAAATTGAAATTCATGGATCAAAACTTCAAGGTCCCGCCCAAATCACCTGTGAGCCCTACTACAGATGGTAACTCACTTCTTTGTTTGCAAGCTTTTCTCGATGCTACAACCACTGCTATCAATCTGCACATGGTTGACGAGGTTTCATAAGCAGTGATATGTGTATTGATATATGTTGTTATTATACAATCCCTTTTTGGTCCGTCCTTTTGTTGCTGTAATTCTATGTTTCTGGATCGAATGTTACAGTGTTTGGCAAGTATACTACTGTTAGGATTAGGGCTTGTTGGTTGGAAGCGGGAATAACAATTGGAACCATTTTTGTATTCTTGCTGTCATCTGTCACGATTATCAATTCACCCTTCCACAAAGAGACCAGTCTAACAATCGAAGTCACACACACTCTCTCTCTAGCACCCACCAGGATCTTGGAAAGTTTGTTGACCACCCAGAATCGCTTCCAACACTCCAGGCTCAGGCGTCGCGTGTGCGACCTTCCCCCCGCTTTCCGACAAGGATTTAACGCGCTCTAAAGCAGCGCTGCTTTGACCTAAATCAGATCGCCGAAGGGTCCTGCAACCTAACATGCGGGCGGCCAATTGCAGACCGTGCTTAATACATACTTGGCCCGCGAATAGGGGGAATCATAAAAAGCAAAAGATATTGGATGCATACTTTTCTGTTGGTTGCACTGTTTCACTTCTGGTGCTTTATTGTTATGCTTGGTCTGGATTGTTGATCCATGTCTGGTGTAGCCCAGCTGACTTTTTGGATGTTGGCATACTTCCCTGTCGTAACCCCCCTTATCTTCAAACCTGTAATCTTCCTTGATGAAGTCTTACTTTTCCGTGCCTTCTATCGAGACACGTGTCTCGGAGCCTTCATTGGGGGTTACCAGGATCGCGTATAATTTCTCTGCTTTCCTTTTGATTGTTGGACCTTTCCCATACTCTGTGCACGCATCCCATTCCTGTTGTCTTGTTGTCTCAAACGTGCGGACAAAGGGAAGGGAAACCGAGAGCGCGTGGGGTGGTTGCAACACTTGGCTTGTAAGAAAAAGCTGATTTGACGCCTTCATTCCAAATCTAGCATTGCGCCTTTCCTCTCCAGAAATTACACACAGTGGTTTCTGCCCTAGTTACGTCTCTCACTATCTGTTGGACGACATACAAGAACTCGATGCCTTGGTTTTTCTCTTCAAAGAACGCCGTAACCATTGGTTGAAATTATCTTACTGCGTTGCATAGTGGGATTCGTGTCACATCTTGGGCATTGGTTTCCGACTGATTCTGTTCATTTCATAATGCGCTTGTGAGGACCAATACAATGAGGTATTGCTTGTTATACTAGCAGACGATGATGATCGAAAGGTCTCGATATACGGTCGCCACATGTCTCCAATCGTCCTATCTTGCTTATAGTAAGAGAAGATGGGTCTTAGAAATGCCTTGAACTGAATCATTGATAGCCGACCATATTTCCAGCTAAATGGCATCCACTCAGACCGACCGACTCGGGAAATTCAGTCTCAACGCCGTTTCCAATCTCCTTCGCGCAGAACATGACACCGATTCTGACCCTCAACAATCGCAAGATTATAGCAGATACAGAACCACGACCTCGAGAACCAGTCTCCAGTCAATACATGAAGACTTGAGCGCCACAGACTGGATTCTAGCAACAGTAAAAGCGCAATTCTTGGCGCAGCAGGGAAAACGGCACCGAATTTTCCTTGCAGCCGGACCATTTCAAACAAAAGCAAAATCAATCCCGATTTGTACCTCCTCTCAGGCAACCTTGACGTGGCGAGACACAACTTCAAAAACAACTTTTAGAACAGTGCCAGAATTCATCACAAGTCAACCGCAACCAACCATCATCTACAAGTCTTCAAACAAGGCAGCAAGCTCTCGCGCGAAACAGTCTTTCAAAAAGACTACTTCTACCCCACTTCATCCAACAGCTCTTAACTACCCAACCATCTCCCTCATTCGTGTGAGGCTGCCACAGTAGCTAACTTGTTGTTACCAGCTACATAGTTGAAGAAAGGGGCGAAATACCGACTCGGGGAGAGGTACCGGAAGAGGTCAGACTTACTATACTAGATCCTTCACATCCAATTTCCCAAATTCAAACACCCCTTCCCCCTCCATCACTCACCCAGACCTCCCCGCTACCACCCCCCCCTCCCCCTCTTCCCACTACTACCCCATCCTCCTCCGCCAAAACGAGCTTCAAATCCAAAGCAATCCGAACATCAGAACTTAGCTATTCTTAGTAATCCGGGACAAGGGACAGTCAGTGGACAACGCACCGCTTTCAAAACATTATCCCCAAAGCACAAGACCCCGAATCTCCTTTGTATTCAGTCCCCCTTACCTGCGCTTGAGAGAGAGAGAGAGAGTGAATGTTTGATTGCGTAAAATGCAAAAACAGCCACGATATCTACATAGCAGGATCGATCTTGTTTTCGCGGTCTATATACGGTAGTGTGGGTGGAGAGATATAGCGACATCCAGCACGGCGATGGGGGGTGCGTCAATTGTCAAGGTAGAGCGTGCAGGATGGGGCATGTGAGGGGCCATGTCATGGGGCTAGCTAGGATGGTCGGACGGGCGTTGGGTTTTGATAGCAGTCCAAGTCCTATGTAACAACGATGATGGTAGTGTTTAGGTTCGATTTTTAATTCCGTACGCATGTGGGCAGTAGGGATTACCGTTCCGGGGTATTTGGACAAAGTTGGACGCTGAGGGGAGCTGAGAACTGTTGCGGAAGACTTTGCTCGGGTTTCAATCGTGGGGTTGATTTTGTAGATCTTGTGTTAGGGATGTTGATAACTTCGGATGTCCTGGAATATGGGACGCGCATATATAGCCGCTTCAAAGAAACCACTCGAAAAACTTGTTACAATCGTTATATGCCCAAAACATGCGACTTGAAACCCCCCACCCCCACCCCCTTTTTTTCCGCCAAGCAATCCCCAAGCTCATACATTCTCGAGAACCCCAGGCTGGATCTGTTCCAAGACCTCATTGATCTCTTTCCACAACCTCCGCCCCGTCTGCGCTCCCTTTTCAGAGCGCACAAACGCAGATGGCCTGTGATTCATTAGCTTACAATTCACGTGATGAGAACTGAAAGAAAAAGCATATTTCAACTCACTTCGTCACGACTCCATCAAACATATACTCCCCGTGCGTGCCCTCCACCCCATGCTTCACCACCGCCGCTACCAAGCTCCTACTCCCCTCCTCCGCGCTCCTCGCAATCACCCTCCGCGCAATCCGCACTCCCAAATGGTTCTGCTGCCGCAAGATCTCCGAGTCGCAGAACCCCGGCGAAAGGAAATTAAGGATTACGCGTGGGGAGGCGCTTTTTGTCATTTCGGCAGCGAGGATGCGCAGGTAGAGGATCTGGATGAGTTTGCTGTCTTGATAGCGGCGGCTCATCATGGCGGTAGAGGGGTCGTTCATGGCGGCAAGGATGACGGGGTGGGATTTTGCGGGGAGGGTGGTGTAGGCGTGGATGTCGGAGGAGACGATGGAGAGGCGGGGGACGGTGTTGAATATTCTTGCGGATTGGTGGAGTTTGGGGAGGATCATTAGGGCGAGGAGGAGGGTGGAGATGACGTTAACGGTGAGGGTTTGTCTTGAGGTAATGGTAAGCATGCTGTGGCTTTTGTGGAAGGACTTGTGACGTACTCGTTTCCCTCCGCCATAGTAAATGTATTCGTCAATAACCCAGCATTCTCCAACACCACATCCAACCTTTCCAACCCCTCCGCCCTCCTTACAAATATCTTCACACTCTCATAGTTCGCCAGATCCAGTGGCCATACTTCCACAACCCCTTTCCTCCCTGTGTTTTCCTCGATGTACTTCTTCGCCTCTTCGCCCTTGGAAACGCTGCGCACGCCCAGGATGACCTTTGAGGCGCCGAGTCGGACAATGTGGTTCGCGGCTTCTCGACCCAGGCCGGTATTGGAGCCGGTGATGATGACGGTTTGGTCCGAAAAAGATTGGGTGGGTTTTGGGACGTGGATGAAGAGCTGGGAGTGTATGAGGGAGAAGAAAGCGCCTGGGTTACGGTGGGCCATTGCAGTGATTGGGGAAGGCGATATCCGATGTTAGAGCTTTTGAGACGATGATATGGCGGTAAGATTATTCTTGAGATTGGGGGGATGGAATTTGATAATATTGATCTCTGGGTTGACCGATGCAATTACTCTGAGAGAACTGACTTGAAGATGAGAAAATGGCATGTTCGAATGTCTATATATATTTCGCCATCACAAAGGCTAGATAGCAGTTCGGGCGACAATGAGACAGTGATTGTGTTTCCATCTAAAAGAATGTTCTGAATACGGACGAAAGAGATATACGTCCATAACGCCTGATAGCTTCTCCTGTGCGGCTTTAACTCAGTAAAAAGCAGATAACGGACGAAGGACTAGTTTTGTTCCGAATTCCAAGCGATGTGGAAAATGAGGAAGGCCTTGTTGCGGCCGTGATACGTTTGTTTAGCACTGCGAGTTTTAATTAATTGTGCCACGCCTACGGATTAACACCTACGTGTAGGCGGGGCACGATTAAATAATTCATTCAACGCACCAGCCCTCAAGTCAACGAATAACAACAAGGGGTGGTGGTGGTGGTGGTGGTGGTGGTGTTTGCTGCGGAGTACAGAGACTGTTTATTGTTCATTGACTTCTGCCGGGGACTGGGACTGGGACTGGTATTGGGACTGGTATTGGTACTGGTAGTATGGTACAAATGATGTTGGAGTTGCGGACGTAAAGATGTTCTCGCTAGTCGCTACTCCGTACGGGCGGAAACAGTATAACTGGCGAGGCGCTAGCTTGTTTTGGCTCTGTATTGCGAGACGGACGGATCGCCCTACATCTTCCCGAGTCTCGGATTCAAACACCGTTGTTGCGAGGACCACCGTCGCAATCCTCATCATGGGCTGCGCTAAATTGTTCTCGAGCAGTGGGAGTCGGGAAGATTCTTGCGCATTGGAGATTGGCAAGGGGTGATGCAGGCCGAAGTAATGGGGAGGACGAAGAAGATAAATAGAGACATGGTTCCTGCCAACTTGAATCCTCATCATTCACTCTCAACATCAATACAGACCTGTACCTATCAGAGCGCCATCCTATCTTGCATCGCCAAACCCGTCAAATAGAGAACATCTCTCTTCAGAGCAAAACCCAACAGATACTGATCGGACCGATACAGACATGGATTCGAAGCTCCTGGACGCCGGCCACGTCGAACTCGTTGCCACTCCCTCCTACACAACCCTTCCCGCATACAGTGTGATCCCCGCGGAGGAGGACCAGCCACCTGCCTATTGCCCTCCCACTACCAGCACCTCTACCTTTACCATAAATGTTCCCACCGTAACGCCAAACTTCTCCTCTGGTTTTCCATACCACCAGTCTCTGTTGGAACTCAACATCCTTCCTGCGGAATGGGAACTTTTCACACAGGAGCTTCACAAAGCCGCCGCCGCGACTCCTTGCCAGATGGCCTTGGCGATTCTCAGTGGCATTGCGACCGCGGCCGTAATCATTGAGCCATGGACTTCGACCTGCGTCGGTAGATACGTATGGAACAGACAGGTGGCGAAGAACGCGATCACGGGCATGAAGCGGGATGACAACGACGACAGCTGCTGCGGGCACAATGGGGAGACCGTAGGCGCAGTAACGAAAAGGTGGAATGAGAGGTGGGGTGCCTTGGGCGTGGCCGTGGACCTGGAGGTTGTGCAAGCTACCAAAGAGACGGACGAAATCGCAAACGGAGTGGACATGGAGCAGGCGAAGACTTGCTGTGGGAGGAAACAAGGGCGCTGCTCGAGCAGAAAGTGCTGTGTTGGGAAGAAGTGTTGTGGAGCCAAGAAGAACTGTGCTTCAAGGAATTCGCACGGGAGCGATGGGAGCTGTGGCAGGAGGAGCACGTGCGGTAGAGGGGGGTTGAAGGAGCAGCGTTGCGGTGCAGGGAGGAAGGGAGTAAGCTTCAGGCTCGTGGTCCAGCGAACCGAACAGAAAGCGACCGAGGAGAATGTCGAACAAAGGACGAAATGAGAAAGATTCGATAGCAGACAGGTTAGGCAAGGATTGGAGCGCACTTGTCATTTTTTTCTGGACATAAATACGTGTTAAGAGCAATTTAGTTTTTCAGAACCCCATACAGCTTTTACGAAATAACATCTAACAATCAAGAATTTTCTTAATACCGCAATATTCCAGATATAAGACATGAAAAAAATCACCGGTGCATGATTATCTCTTGGAATGTGCTAAACTGGAAATTAATAAATCTCTGCCTTCCACACGAATCAATCTCATTCCGGACCGCACTTCCAAACCGAACGTCCGAAATCAAGACGAGGTGAGAAACGGAAGATGCGGGCTTGCGAAGAGATGGGTGCAAGAATTTGAGGGGGGGGGCAGGACAAGGGTGTGCGGTTGGCAGGTAAAAAAGTCGCTTCGTTTGAAGCCATGATTGTTTGGAATTGATGGTGGAGGTTTGGGAGTTTGGAGGGGGTGGTGGGGTGGGGATGATGGGGTGCCTGTTGAGGAAGGGTGTCATAGGGAATTCTTTCGTGAGGTGATTGGGTAAGGCGGTTGCGGGTAGGGTTTTTTTTGGGTGAGGGTTTTTTTTGGGTGAGGGTGATGTGGGGAGGAGAGGGCGCGGGAAGGCAGAGGCTTGGATGTGAGGGATTTGGCGAGCCGGAGAGAGTGGAAAGCTTGGATGGAGGGACTGGAAGGAGAAACAGATATGCTTCTAGCAGGCCTCTTTCGGTATGCATGGTTGGGTACGAAATGTGGTCCTCGAGGGGAGTTCTGGCTTGGATGGTTTGTATGATTTCTGGCCTCCAGGGTTGTTTGAAGGTCGATTCTTTTGCATCGTGAGTAGGTCATAGAGATTGTATGATATTCAGATCTTCCGAGATAATTTCAGTGGGTGTAATACACTGTGCTCCCATGAATATTTCATAGAAACGTAGGGACTCAGCCGTCAAAATCATCGAATTGTGGGAAATGGGAAGTAGACCATTACTCATCGCCCATCACTCACCAGCAGTGTACATACCTTGTCTTTCATGTTCCCAATATCAATTTCTCCGCCATCTCCACCCACGTATCTCTCGTGCCAGCATCACTAGCACAAGCGCCGTCGAGCCAACCTTTAGCTTTCTCAACCAACAGCTCCCACGCATCCTTCTCGTGCGCCATCTTAATCTCCAGATACTTGATAGCTAAAATCGTCGCCCAGATTTTTTCTGCCTTTGGTTCTTTCCCTCCTGGCCCTGTTGCTGCGGGATTGTCGGGTAAGCCGAGGGTTTTCAACAAGGGCTTGAGTGTCCAAGAGCCGTCGAAACACTGGAGGGAGATTATTTGGTGAAGAGGGTCGGGGTCTTGGATTGGACTAGACTGTGGTCCGGGATGTACAGCGGAGAATGGCATTGAGGCGGAGCATAATCCTCCAGAGGGTTCCGGGTCCTCATCCGCCCAAACACCACCTGAGCGAGTTGCTGATGGAACCTTGCGCACAGCCATGGACGCGAGCTGCTTCCTTGGTACCGAGTATTTCCTAGCGGTCGCAGATCGGAATGAGGCAGTGGGTGACCCGTTCTGGGAAACTAATAGGGAAGAGCTTTTCAGAAACTTCGGATGGGATTGTGCCATCCGGGGTCGAGCCGTTCTCTTTGAGGTTGGAGGGACCCATTGAGGACTCTTCTCCTGGGGTAAAGCGTTGATCGATGGTTGGATGGAATCTGTCGTTCCTTCGACGGCAACAAACGAGCACCATTCCCCCCCAACCTGATACTGCAAGCCAAGCCGTACCGCCTCCCGTTCAACCATCTGATCAAAGTTTTTGCTAAATTTATCTCTGACAAAGGCTCCACCTTCGTCGGTTGCATGGTAGATCCAGCCACGGCCCTCTTCTAATTCGCCGACAGCCTTTCTGGTAGCAAGCTGGTGAATGGTTTCACTATTATGCGGCATGATTTCAACTGGGATTTCGAACTCCAGTGGACCCTGGGGAGTTGTTCCTCTAAGAACGACTGCCTTGGGCTTGCTTTGCGAAGCTTGCGGCGATAATAGGAGATAAACAGTTGTTCTGGAGGACGGATAAAGAGGCGGTATTTTGTGTGGCGTTTGTAAAAGCTTTGGTACAGCAACTACCGGTAGGTGATCATATCGACTCTGGCCGTCCTGGTCAGTACTCTGTTCTGGCAAGACCTTGTCGCCTGCTGGATATTGAATCTTCCTATCATTAATAGATATGCCATGGAGGCTGTCGGCGACCTTTTCAACAAGCACATATTCTTCGTCGTCGTCCTCTACAGTATCGTATTTGACTTCTAGTGCATAATCTGTGACTGGAGGGCTCATAGCACCTGCTAACATACGGACTACCTTTCCGTCCAACTTCTCGTCCTCTCCAACAGCTTGCGCAAATCCATTACCAGCTCTCGCAACTCCCTCGATCAGCGCATGAGACACAGAATTTCCGATTCCAAGAGGGAGAACCCGAATGGACTTAGCGCTCTGAGAGACTTGCTCGTTCAGGTACGAAAAGAGCTCTTGCTGCTGCCAGATATCCCCATCTGTGCATAGGATGACCGATAGATCCTGATCTTTGGACCGAGACTCGATTGCTGCTCGAAGAGCCGAGAGAGTCTCAGTCCCGCCATAATTGGCACCAAATCCATCGACATGTTTGATCGCTTCTGCAAGCGAGTCTTCACTATAGGCTCGACTCTTTGGCCAAAGGAAGGAGTACCTCGATCCAAAGGAGCATATGTTGAAAGCTATCCCAACGGGCAGTGACTTCAGAAAGACCTTGATTGCAGAAACCAGGGTCTGAATCTTATCTTGCATGCTACCGCTTCTGTCGGCGACAAAGATTATTTCTGGTTTAGATGGTTGCACTGTGAATTTTGGTACCAGTGTCATCATTAAAGCTCTTTGACCTTGAATGGTAGGGTGGTTTTCCAAAAGTGCTCGGGGCGTGGCAGCCTCCTGGTGAACAATCTCAAGGATGAAATCGCGATCGAGTTGAGAGAATCCAAGGGTCAGCGTAGCAGATGCTTGAGATAATAGAGGACTCTCTGTCAGGGCTGCCGAGGTATTGCCGATGGTGACTGCTATTGGATGACTCGATGACCTCAGCTCTTTGATAACGGAGTCCTTGTCCATAGAGACATCGACGGTGATACTGATACTTCCAGATTCTGCGGCTGGAATAGAGTCATACCGATCACCCCCTATGGGCAAACTACCGTAACGAGGACTGATTTTAGTAGGCAGCGTGAATCGTATACCATCGGCTCCCATGTCATGTTTCAACTCTCCAACGTATATAATTTTCACAAGTATCTTCTCTCCTGCAGGTATGTTCCCAAGCGTGGTTGAGAAGACATCAGATGTTGGCCCTCGAGCCAAAAGCCCGGCTGTCTCACCTCGACTTACCGCTTCGTCATAGACTTCTTTGGCCTTGTTTTTCTCTTTCACCACTCCTTTGATCAAACGAGAGCCAATGTGGCATGTGAACCCAACCACACTGACAACGTCGTAAATAGGGAAGTCATACCTGCACTCTTGGGTGTCATCTGATGTGTTGAGAAATGTTTGGGAGAGTACGGTTCTCGAGGCAGTGCTAAAAATGGTTGTATGGACAGCCAAGCTGACCTGAGGCAAGTAGTTCCTGGGCTGAACATATCTCTGTCTGTCTTCATCTCCCAATGCAACATAGTAACAGCCACAAAAGGAATCTGAGTTACGAAGACGCATGGCTGTGAGATGCAGCTACATAAGGTATTTTCCAGATGTAGTTGAAGGTGCATCGTGTCACATAATATAATAGAATGGGCAGCTCTTATATGTACTAAGAAGGCTGATGTGATGCCTGGAACGCGGGGAAGCAGTGTGCCTGCCTGCCCGCCTGCCTGCCTGCATATTGTTGTTGGACGAAACCAACCCAAGGATTGCTTCACATATGACTCACAGTCCTCTTCGATAAGTTAGGCTGGACATGGTCAAGTGCTGTTCATGGCAAACATGGACGTACTTTATTCTTGACAGTTAGCTATACCAGACCTTGTGTTCCTCTCAAAACATGGATTAAGCTCCCCTTAAGTACGAAAACCAAATCTATCAAAATATAAGGTAGTCTAGGTCATTTGTCGCAAGCATTCCTAGATAGGCAGGAAATCAGTGTTTTTCAAGGCTTCAGAGGATGGACAACCACCAACCTAGATTTAGTTCTCGATTCAAAGCGACACGAGAGGTTTGTTGATGAGTTGTAACAATGTATGAATGTGTCTGGCAGTCTCAGCTCTCTCTCGCTTGTTCTCTCGCTCGTTCAGATGTGCCTCGTAGGGCTGCTAGCGTCTCGGCATCAGCCGTCGCTTCTCACTAGTCCAATCCTAGACCCTCGCCTGGACGCCAGCCCAGAGGTTTGTTACTCAACACCTAACCTTTCCACAGATGTCTCACTAATCTAATGCTCTGTTCGCTGTACAAGCACGCAAGCCACGGGAGCCTACATAGTAGACCATTCAGCATACTCGGGAGATCCGAAGTTATGGCAGCTGCCCCTTCAGAGCAGGTTGCTATGGTAGCCAATAATCCATTTGACATTTACAGAACCCATATATCAGAACTACTAGCACCAATTACTGGGAAGCCTGCCAGTCAAATATGTGAGAGACTGTCATGGACCCAGACCTTTGACAAAGGAGATCTGGGGCTCCCAACACCTTCGCTGCGGATCCAGGGGAAAAAGCCAGATGAGCTAGCGACGGAGTGGACAGACAAGTTTCCCAATTCGCCTTTGGTCAGCAAGCCAGTTCCGGTTGGCCCTTTTATTCAGTTCTTCTTCAAACCAGAGCCCCTAACAAAGCTCATTATACCTTCCGTTTTGAAGAAAAAGGCGGCTTACGGCAGAAACGAGAAATTAGGTCTGCAAGACGAATCTGATCCGTCAAAAGGAAGGAAACGTTTAATAGTTGAATTTTCATCACCCAACATTGCAAAGCCATTCCATGCTGGGCATCTTCGAAGTACTATTATTGGAGGATTTTTAGCGAATCTTTACGAAGCCGCCGGTTGGGATGTGATTCGTATGAATTATCTTGGAGACTGGGGGCGACAATTTGGTTTACTTGCCAACGCGTTTGCAACTTATGGAAGTGAGGAAAATCTAGAAAAGGATCCCATCGGTCACCTCTTTGATGTGTATGTTGAGATTAATAAGGTCTCGAAACCGGAGGAAGAAGAGATCAACGAGAAGAAGGAAGAACTCAAACAAGCAATGGAGGCAGGTAAAGATACCACAGAGCTTGAGAAGGAAATATCGACCCTCCAAGCCAAAAGCGTGAACGAGAAAGCGCGACAGTACTTCAAGAGACTTGAAGACGGCGATCCAAAAGCTCGCGCTACTTGGGCCCGGTTTCGAGACCTGAGTATCGAGAGATACAAAAAGACGTATGCTCGGCTTAACATTCACTACGATTACTACTCTGGCGAGTCACAAGTTGAACCATGGCGTATGGAACGTGCAGTCAAGGAGTTGGAAGTGAGTGGCGTTTCGGAAGCCTCGAAAGGAGCTGTCATCGTCGACCTCAGCAAGTCCAAGGACAAGCAGACTAAGAAGTTAGGGAAAGCCTTAGTCAAGAAGACAGACGGCTCTTCACTCTACTTAACGCGTGATATTGGGGAAGCGGTGAAACGACATGAATTGTATCACTTCGATAAGATGATATATGTAGTAGCATCTCAGCAAGACCTATATGTAGCGCAGCTGTTCAAGATCCTAGAGCTCATGGGCCATAAAGAAGTGGCCGAGAAGTGTCAACATGTCAGCTTTGGGATGGTGCTGGGAATGAGCACCCGGAGAGGTACAGTCAAATTTTTGGATGATATCTTGAGGGATGTGGGGGAGAAGATGCATGAAGTCATGCAGCGGAACCAATCTAAATATGAGCAGGTAGAGGACCCTGTGCAGACAGCAGACACTCTGGGTATTACAGCAGTCATGGTGCAAGATATGACTGGCAAGCGGTTAGCTCTTGCTAATTATATTCTCCTTCCTTTGAACACCATGTGCTAACAGTGTTTCAGCATCAATAACTATGATTTCTCGTTGGAGCGGATGACCTCCTTTGAGGGCGACACTGGTCCATATTTACAGTATGCACATGCCCGTCTCTGCTCTATCTCCAGGAAAGCTGGCCTCTCTCCCGAAGAGCTAGAGTCTGCAGACCTCTCCCTTCTTACTGAACCTCACGCTGTCAATCTTGTGCGCGCACTAGCATCGTGGCCAGACGTTGTACAGAACACCCTGAAGACGCTAGAGCCAGTGACTGTCCTTGCGTATCTCTTTAAGATGACACACATGCTGAGCTCGAGTTATGATGTACTGAAGGTAATTGGGAGTGAGCATGAGTTGAAGAAGGCACGGATGGCTCTGTACGAAGCTGCAAGGCAGGTTCTAAACAACGGCATGAAGCTGCTTGGTCTCAATCCTGTCGAGCGGTAAGCGATCCCTTGTGCTCTTTCATTGCCATCTTAGCCATTAACGTGCTGATCAACAACAGTATGTGATCTGGTGGATTTCCTATGTCTTCAAAAAAGATGTTGCCCAGTAGATGGCCCTTAAGCGACAAGGAATTGATGTTGTGAGCTTTGGGGTACTTCGATATGAACTGGACTGCCTTGAGAAGAAGAAGAGATGCAGTAGTAATTAGTCGAGTTGTTGGTATCTACTAGCAGAGTCAGTAGAAAGGCGTTTGCCAGATAGGACGCAAAAACGAGGCAACCGGTCTAAGATTCCGGACAGGAGATGACGGAAATATCCATTGGCCTGAATTACGTCCAACACATCGTTCTTGGTTGAGAAAAGTCGGTCAAGATTTTGAAAATCAACTCGAGCGATTCGTCACAGTATCGGACGTTTCCGGAAGGGATTCCCAGAGTTGTCCAATGCAGAAGACTCATGTTCGAGGAGGATCTCTAAGACGTTGCTTACCTCATCTGATTCTTGATCAGTCAAGGCATCGCTGATCACAAAAGACCGATAAGAAGTTGATTTTCGGACCGAGTCACATTTTATCTTGCATCGCGTGGTCAGTTTCGATACGAGGATCTTCTCATTCGTCTATCATATTCATCTCCTAGCGAAAGCAGGGTCATCTTTCTTTTCTCTCCAAGAAATCATCTAGATTACCACGGCAAGCGTTCAGCCCGGTTCGTCCTTCAGTCCAAGCTGCATAATTTATACTTCTGTTTATGCCGCATTGGTCGACAAAGCTGCACGTGTATCTTAGCCACTCAACCAATCACCGTATCTCTTACTGAACGGTAGGTTGGGAGAGCTCCAAGCTAGGGTTAGCACTCATAGAATGTTACAGAAGTTATATGTGCTCCATGTGCGTCACAAATCTATAAGTGGAGAGTTACGGTTAAGGGATAATCGTCGACGAATCACCCATGGCTTCAGGCAGCAATGGCCGGCCGGGGAGTCCAATGGTGTTGGCCTCCAGAATCAATGGTACCGGCCAGGCAACCAATACAGCTGAGAGACCGTGCCGTCGATACAACAGCTCACAGTTCACCCACCGCAACCCGGCCATTGGCACTTCCTTCCTTACAAACTTGCGGGGTGGACGCGGCACTTCCCCATAGTCCTAGTTGACTCGGCTAGGGCATGATGTGCAGATGAACCCGGCCAGCTGCGTTGAGAAGCCGGTGCTGCAAGCAGGCTTCCAGAGGATCAAATAGTATACACCTCATGCAGGCTGAGTGGCTGACACGACACACCACCGAGGACTAGGGAGCCGTCGAAATTTTTCTAAGATTAAAAAACAATTAAAATAAATCATATTTCTCATAGGCCGTCCCAGTATATTTTGTGACTCAATTCCAAGATGATCGTGATGCTGTGAAAAACATCCCACGCAGACGTGGGACTTGCTTTGCACTTCATGTAATGCAACGATCATCTCCGACACACATTCAGTAGATACTTTACCATCGCTTTGGTTCTACACCTCCATCCGTCCCTTCCTTCCCACTTTGAAACCCCATCATACAATTGTTGTTGTTGGAAAAAACACTCGAGATAATCCACCCATGGCGCGATGACCCTGGCAGTCCATTGCCGTCTTATCGATTGCTACCTGAACCGACCCCTCGATTGTTGTCAGGATCGACGACAGTTCTTTTCTCTTCTCTTTCCATCCCACCTCGTAGGCAGCCCTACAATAGGAGCAAGCCCCCTAGGCATCTGCTGCCCTGATAGCATTGGGGAAATGTCAAGTAGCCATCCCAATCCCCGCGCTGCCTACTGCGAAGAGTACAGCGAGGACGCACATACAACTCTACCCGACACTCGGCAGACGGCCAACATAGCGGCCAAGCGGTCGAGACCAGACTTTGCCAAGCCAAAACTCACTGACACGCGCGATGAACGTAGCGACTCGGGGAATTCGAGTCAGACGGTAGCAACGCTGAATAGCGGGCATTCCTCGTTGGAGTCCAAAGCTGGTGCCAAACCATTGCGAGTTGATATTGAAGCTCCTGCCATCAAGAGACGACCCGCGCTTGTCGCGAAGAAGACTGAGAGTAGACCTTTAAGCCCGCAGAAATCCTCACACAAACGAAGCAGCTCTAAAGCCCGAGATGGACGATCTGCGATGCAGGAAGTGTGCATATGCTCAGAGTGCAAGGCGACTGCGCGAAAATCTCTTACACCGTTAGAGACCTCGTGGCCTGCAGCCCTCAACCAGCAGCTGCGGTCGAAACAGAAAACCCCCGTCACACCTCATTCCGCACGGCCTCCGCTACCAAAACCCACTCAAGATGCTCCTTTACTCCAGCCTGCGCAGGCTCGTCCTCGAGCCTCAACGCTGCAATCGTACCGGAACACTCGCCCAATGAGCTACCATGGTGCTATGCCTGGGGCCGTTTATATTCAACCACAACCCCTTCCTGTTCCTATCGAACGTCGACCACCAACACCATACTCCACTCAAATCGTGTTCCCGCCCCCATCCTACCCGCCGATTCGGCGCTCATATTTCCCAGCCACTCAAGCATCGGCACCTCGACACCAGGATAGCTTTCCCTTGCCACTGTCCCCTTACGAGATGCAATGCCGCCCGCAGCCGCGTCAATGGACCACGGATCACCCGTCCAATCGCCACTCTATGATATATACTTCATCTCCTGTTATAGAAGATCCTCAACAACTGCCGTACATCCCCCGAGCCCCCTCCGCTCAGCCTACGTCTCGTCCTTCGTTTTCTTACAACGATGCTCCTTCTACGCCACGGGAGGACTTCATGCGGCGTAACGAGGACTTCTACCGTATGCCCCCACCTCCGCCTCCGGCCCCTAATCCTGGAACACAGCATCGCCCTGCAATAAAGCACGCAGCAACGACGTCTGCTGCACATCCGCTGCTTCACCATACCCGTAGCCGCCGCGTCGAGGACACCACAGATCACATCTCTGGGCACCGGAGCCCTAAGAAAGAGCAAGCCGGGGAACACCACAGATCAAGGCGACCCTCGCTTGCAAGTAGACCTTCTGCTACCCCGAGCAACGAGAAACCAACCTCTCACTCTGTCGAGCGTGGTCTTGCCCGGATGGGCATTGAAAGTAACGACGCTACAGCCAAAAATCGAAGGAGGGTCTCCTACTATGACCACGAGACTGCCCCTGAACTCGAGCGTGTTGTAGAGACCTACCAAGCCGACACAAATACTGCCGCAGATGCCATACCTGTTCCGATAACAACCGACTCTCTCAAACTGGTGCGCAAGAAGACTCATAGCGATAGCGGTAGCAGGGCCAGCGCCGAGGGCAGAGGTAGCAGAGAAGGAAGCGACGTGAAGCCGCGCAGCTCAACCGATCGACGCAACGGAAGCGACGTCAAGGCGCGAAATGACAATGACGGAGTCACATTACGGTTCCACCCTTCTTCGGGTGTCAACCTTGACGTTAAAGGAGGCAGTGTGGAAGGACGAACCATCAGTCTAAGGCAAAGCCGTGAAGGCGATGGCGAGATGGAACTTAGCATCGGAGCTAAAGAAAAGCACAGTCTTAGCAGAACTGCTAGCAGAAATGAAGGAAGAGAGAGGCACCAGAAGAGATACCCATCCGTAACTGGCCCCCGTCACAATGGCGAGCTGGAGGTCGCCAGGAGCACCAGCCGTATGATGGGAGAAAGGGAGACGGGAAGAGAAAGGAAGAGAAGCGTTGCCGGCAGCCGGAGTCGCCGAAGCAGCAAGAGCGGATACAGTGGGAAGGGTACCGGCGACGGATGGTTTTAGCGTGGGCTACGACGTGACGGTTTGCGGTGTATTTGGTTATCACCTCCTGCGGCTTTTCGACGAAACCCTTTACGAACAAAAGAATGATTCCAGTCCTCTTCTTATGATGATGTTTTTACAACTAGATACCGCCGAGCGATGACGAGATGTTTTACGATACCACGACTTTATGTGCGCAATGCAAAAGTTTCCTCGGGTAGGGAGAGCAGGTAATTGGAAGTTTGTGTGGGATTATGCGACATGTATTCAACACGTTCGATATCCAGACTGGAAAGCGTATAGTCTATTTCCAGTGGCGTTGCTCTGCTTAGCACTATGAAGAAGAGCGAATGATTTTTATATGCGGTTTTCCTGCTTGCACCGATTTACATCTTTCAAGGATCACAAGGTAAAAGACGAAAGACGTGTCATTGAAGACCTGCAGAAGAAACGCTAGAACTTTCCCTCTACACCACTGTGATTCGCACGGGCTTTTACGCTCAAGAGAGTATCGAGAAACCTACTAGGACTAAGCAATTAACCTCAGATTTCTTCAATCACAGTCCAGGCTCGAATTTCATCTCATCAACCATGCTATCACTAGCTTTTGGTATCGCTCCCCTATCCCACATCTCGATTGGTAGTTCGACCGCTGTCACGTTGCTCTTCCCAAGCTAATAGCAGAAAGATGTCCACTGACTTGAATGGGGCAGTTGTGGACCAACAGACGGAGTGGTTCAAAATTTACAATGTCTGAATTTTACAGTATTCAAAGTATCTATGCTCTTCATTCGGGTGCACGTTATCCTCGCAGTCGTCACCAGAACCTTTGATATTTCTCTTTTCGACCTATTGATACCATTCATCAGAACAGTACGGGAACATCCAAAATTTGTCCCTCTCCTTCCGTTCCACTCGCGTTTCTCCCTGCTTAACCTCTTTTCTTCCCCCATCAAGTCAATATTCTGAGCGGATATCTACATTCCACTACATTCGTGGGAGCTATTCATGAGACCCCCCTTCATCGCTAGGAGTTCTTGGATGGCATAATACTCAGGCATGTAATCCACAATCCTATCCTTCCACATTTGCACCAACAGTCCCACCACGCTCTCATCATGCAACGGACATTGCAGGTTCTGCGCAAGCTCGAGGAGCGCGTTACCAGTACCTTCGGAAGGCGGGTTTTTCCGTCCCAAGTCGTTGAGGATCTGACAAGCGCTGCTGCGACTTTGGGGGGGAAGGAGGGTTAGGCATGGGCCGGTTCGCCCGGGCAGATTGCCCACATAACAAGAGGTCGTTTCGGGAACTAGGACGATGTTTAGTACGTTGTAAGGGTTCCAGATCCAATCTGAGCCGGGAGGAGAAGCCATGAGGGGAGGTAGGTGAGGGGGAGGGTGATTGCAAGGATGAGGATGAAAAGGGGTGATTGCAAGGACGGGGTTTGGGGCTTTGAAGGACGTGGCAGGGGAAGGCGCTTTGTGTCGATGGTAACCGCTGCGAAGCTGAGAAAGTGTTGAGGTATGGTCATGATTGTAGAATCCTCTCTTTGACTTGTATACTTTTCACAAATGTTCTAGAAAACCCCTGAATGTCCAAGACCACGCGCGAAACAAGGCGTGGGAGAAACGGCAGCGATGGCCCAAGTCAACGTCGCAGAAAAAACTTAAGGAACAATACGACAATAAGTTTCGCTTGTCTGGATAATGGAGACAGTGTGGGCTTACTTGGAATTCTTGCAAGTTGTATCAGTCTAACGCTCAGAGGACTTTGTGGGAGAGGACGGCGGGGGGCAGTGTACTGCTTCAAAGGGAGTGGGAAAACATTCGAAGACAACTTTCTTGCGGCTAGTGATGGTGTTTCGAATGCTTGATTCTTTTCGTACATATATCAATACCATTTCCTTACCCTGACCGAGACTGCAGCTCTCCTGGATAAATCCCAAGTATGTACTAGCGCAAATCTCCCGCCCCCCCAAGACCAGAGGATTTTAAGGCAATATCTGGACGGAAATGGCTTTGGAGAGACGATGGCTTGACTCCAATAGTTCCTCAAAGGTCGTACGACACGTGTGCTTCTCGTCTTCAGCACGTTTGACCGGAGATGAGAAGCGCGAGTTCTTGTTCGTCGAAGATGGAGACGAGCTCTGGGGGGGACGATGTCATGAAAACCTATGTAGATTTAGTATTCTGTTTAGATATTGATGGTGACGAAGGTACCTTTAATGAAATGCTCCAATTGCTCCCGCACAGAGCCAGTAAGGCGGTACTCGATCATCAGCTGCACATATTGCTGTTTTGTTTCATCAGTCACGGGAATATTGCGGCCATTCTCTATCAGATCCACGGTCTCCCGGACACCAAATTCATCAGTCTCAATGGAGAAGGTCTCGTTGGTGATGTTCGAGATATCATTCTCCAGCATCCATAACAATGACCTGTAACACTCAAGATCATGGGTCTCCATATCTTTGATCGATACAGTCTTGCCAAGTATTCGTTTATAGACGGCTTTGCTGAAACGACAGTCCAGAGAGCGACCTTCATAGAGCGTTTTGCCAATCATACGGCCGATGAATTTGAAGAACATCAGATGCTCATCGTTGATTTTGCTTAGCTTGTTGGGGTGAAATGTGATAGGATCAGATGCAACAGGAATGGAGAGAGCGTTGTTAGGATTGAACATCTGTCGAGAGAGGATCCGGAACCATTCTCGAGTCGCGTCTTCAGCATCCACTCCTTTTTCATCAGCGAAACGGACGCTGAGCTTGCCGTATTTGATCTCATCGTCAGACTTGAACGACAGATATTTATAAGAGTCGAGAAAAACATGATCACGTCGGACAGTTAGCCGCAAAAGTGGTTGTGTATGATTAGGCTCTGTATCGTGCGAGTGTAGATGCTGAGTGAAGTAGTTGCGCTTGTTGTCAAAGTCCAAGTCCAAGACCTTCGGATTTTTGTCCAGTAAGGAGAATATACTACTCACGAGCTCAGGATTTCGTCGAATCAGATCATTGAGTACCTTACGGTGCTCCTCCGTGAAATTGCGTTCTTGCTCCGCATGGTGGCGTTCTTGCTTTGTGCGGCTCTCAGCCTGCTCGCGAAGCCTGCGTTCATTTACGGCACATTGGCGTTCTACTTGAAGCTGTCCTTGTAGGTTCTTCAATTGTGCATCCATATCTGAGGACATGATGGGGATAAGTCTCAACGAGGACTGTCGCAATACGAAGGCACATCATCTAGCGATGCGACTCGATTGTAGCGAGCCAACGAAAATAGGGATGGAAAACAACTGCTGTCGGGAATAGCGTGATTCAAGGGATAAGACTCTTCATCAACTGTCTGTCCTTTTACTAAGAATTCAACGATGTCAGTCATTAAAACTGTGAAAAAGTTAAACTTCTTAATTCTCTTTTAGCATAAGCATCTGAAATTCGTGTTTGTACATATTGCTTACGATATTAGATCTCTCGACAACTTCGAATCGAGATCAGTTCCAACGTGGTGAATCTAGAAGAGAACCATGACGACTCCTCGAGTTTGTGGAATGCAGCGGAAGGTAGCCTTGTTAGATGATGGGGAAGAGAGGTATGGCGAATTTCGGATTTTATATGTCAATGGCCAAGTGTTCTTGACAGAGAGTCTTGACTTACTGTTGTTTGAAACAGAAAGATGAAACATAGAATGGCAGAAGCAACTGAGAAAGATGCGCAGTGAGTAAAAGTAAAAGGCCATCGAGATGGTAAATGTGTCAGACTGTTCGAGTGCTGTATTGTTTTTCTCAGGAGACAGAACGAAGCCAACAGAAAGACAGCACCTCCCACAAGTTGATCTTCTCCGTGCACGTACTTCCCTTAGGGTGGCTCCTTCCGAGTCAGAGACAGAAACACATCGTGTCTTGTCCTTTGTTGTGGTAAAGAGAAAAGAAGGCGTAAGACCTTGTTGTTCGGGAAGTGCTCGCCCTCGCCATGCTGCTTGAGTTGTCTCGTATCGTGTCGAAGACACAGAAATTATCTATGAGACTCTTAATCCATTGTTGAAGGTATCGGTAGAATTGAGAAGGATTCCTGAGACATGATATAAGTTTTTCCTTCTTTTTCAATAATTGCCCCGATCTTATAGTAGCGTGAGTCTGCAAAAGCTGCATGGAGATCGGGACTGTCTGGTTATAATCCCAAATCTCTCTCGATGTACACTTTCCTTCGCTCTTTCAACTCATGAACCTTCCTCCAAATCTACCTGTTGTATGGAACGCATTCGGCATCCTAAAATACCCCCCAATCTCCTTACTTCTTGTGCCCGGGACTCTGCCTTAGTCGCTAATGCTGCTTCGACTACCCGGGGCGAAATCCTTGAAGAGTTGGGCAGCAAAGGACCGCTAGCCGCAGGAATGTAGGAGCCGCTGAGTTGGCTGGCGGAGGTAATTCCGTGTAGGGATCGCCATCCTAATTGGGGAGGTGAGATTAATAAGACATGGACGTATAGGATTTGGCGATATAGCATTTTGACTAAGCGGTGGAGGTGAGCCAGTTAGGGGCAATGACATATCTTTGCGAAGCTGCTATCGAGAAGCCTGACCAAGGATAAGCCCGATACAATTGTACTTGCATACACATGCAGATGAGGTCGTGCTCGATAGGAGTTCCTGATGGTGGCTAGCTGGAATAATTTCTTGAAGAATAGTTCTTGCAAACGAGCCTTTTGTGTGAATCTTCAAGGTTTCCGAAGGTAGTGCATTTTGTGAAGCTAGAGAGTAAGAAGACGATGTACAAGCTGAAATTAGAACTTAAAAAGTCGCTCTACCATTCGTTCTGGATATACTCAAACGTGTGGTTGATTTGGGGGAAATGCCTTCCGATACAGTGTTCGAGTCCGTAGTTCGAATTGCTAGAAGAGTGGTTGTGATACAGGTAGAATCCCATGCTCTCCATCTAATGGTACCCACAAAACGCCAAGCTGGATGCATACAACAATGACAACGAAGTAGATATTTTTCAGATAAACCCCTACCTCGCCTGCGTTCCGGCTTTCTCAAGCACAACCTCAGATTTACTCTCCTCACCCTTCCTTACCTTCATTCCTTCCTCCTCAACATCCTCTTCTCCTTCGCTCATGCCATGTAGTACCTGCTCGGCCTCGTTCGGCGGGCCCCTCGATTCGCTCGAGACCTCGTCCCCAGGGGTGCTTTCCGTCTCGCCCCCACTCATCTGCCATTCCATAAGCTTGGTGAAGGCACCATTCGGGTTGGTGCTGAGGTCCTTGTAAGAGCCCTGTTCGGCAACTTTTCCGTCGGATGAAAGCACAATGATGGTGTCGGAGCGCTTGATCGTGGAGAGGCGGTGGGCGATGGAGATGGTGGTATTGTTGCCTCTGAGGAGGGCGGTAAGAGCAGAGTTGACAAGGGTTTCTGATTCGGCGTCGAGAGCGGATGTAGCTGTGATGAGACAGTTAGTTTAGTAACGATTAAGCAATGGTATCGCATTAATGCCGCTTACCTTCGTCTAGGATCAGGATATCTGGGTTCTTGACCAGAGCTCGAGCAATTGCTATGCGTTGCTTCTGGCCTCCTGACAGCATAGCTCCCCTTGCACCGACAGAGGTATCTAGGCCGTCCGGGAAATCACTAATAAAGCTGCAGTTGGCTTTCCTCGCAGCAGCGATGATTTCTGATCTCGTCGCGTGGGGCTTGCCGTACGAAATGTTCTCTGCTATGGTGCCTGAGAACAGCACTGGTTCTTGAGCAACAATGCCGATTTTCCTCCGCAAAGATTTGACGTTCATCGTAGAAATATCGACACCATCGATCTTGATCCTCCCTTGCGTAGGCGAGTAGAAACGAAGCATAAGTGATGCGATGGTCGATTTCCCTCCGCCTGAAGGTCCAACGACGGCGACATTTGTCCCCTGAGGAATCTCAAAATGTAAGTTGCTGAAAATGTCGACGGCAGGCCGAGTGGGATAGCTGAAAGATACGTTTTCGAACCTTATGGGCCCGCGTGCTGACTTTACAGGCAAACCGACGGTAGGAGAAATGGATGGCTTCCTGTCTTGGAGCTCGAACAGCCTACTGGCAGCTCCAACACCTTTCATCAGCTCTGAGTAAAAGCTCGATAGTCCGAAGAGACTAGATCCCGCGTAGGCCGTGTACATTAAGAACGACGTCAGTTCGCCGATACTAATGGTTCCTGATTTCACCATGCCCCCTCCTACATATAAGAGTGCTAAAATAGTCACATTGCCCATCATACCAGTCTACTTAGTATCAGTACCAGTCTAGAAACAAGGTGAGTCAACATACAGTGCTGAAAAATGTAGCACTTATGAGCGCCTCTTTCTTGCCAAGCCCAAATATCTTCTTTACTTGGTGATTATACCGGGAAACCTCCAAAATTTCACCAGCGAATGCTTGACTCGTTCTCACATTGCCAAGTCTTTCTTCCGCGATCTTAGTTAGAGTCCCCAGGTTCCTTTGGATTTTCCGGCTAAGATTCCTGATGGCGCGCCCATAGAAGAACGCCCCAATGGCAACGGGTGGAAACATGAGAGTCAGGATACCAGTAAGTTTCACACTAACATATGCCATCAGGCCAAATCCAGCTCCTCCACTGACTAAAGCCCGGAGTCCGTCAGATAAATTCTGTGTTATACTCTTCCCAACAATGATCGTATCTGAGCTTAGGCGAGAGATGAGATCTCCAACTCTGTTGGCATCAAAGAATTCAGCATCCTGGATTATGGTACTTCGGAAGAGCTGTGACCTTAGGCGCGCAACGATACGCTCCCCGACTATTCGAAGTATGATGATGCGGCCATAGTTCGCTCCTGCCCCTACAGCTAAAATCCCACCCAGAGCAATGTAAAATGTCGAAAGGTCCAATCCGAAGAGCTGGTCAGTGCCATCTTCCGACTTCGTAGCAATATCCAGTATTTTGCCGATCGAGAATGGAACAGCCATAGTGATCGCAGATGATACCAGTAAAAAGACAAATGCACATCCGAGAATCTTGGCTTCCGGTCTAGCGATCTTTATCAGCCTCCAAATTTCTCCCAATCCTGCTGTTTGACCCTGGGATTTTCCATCCTTTGCCAGACGTGCACTGAGATTGACTTGGGCGGCTTGCGAAGCCTTCTGGGACATCTCAAAACCCCGCTCGTTCTCCTCGGTTTCCAGAGCATCGTCATTCTCTTCCTCGCCCACTGTCTTCTCATTACGAACTGCAGGCGAGTTCGCTTTCCTTCGCGTGGGAGAAGTGGGGAATAATCGGGGTAAAGGTACAATCGCTGGTCGAGGGTTGGAAGCCAGGAAACGAGGAGAAATTATGGAGTGTGGGCTTGCATGCAGAATAGAGGTCGAGAAATTCCGCTTGAGCGGGAAGAAGGGAGTGAAGGTTTTGCATTGCGCAGCCTGATATATCAATCTGCTTTGCGTAGGTGTTTGGTGATTTTGGAGGGCACTCAGCGCTGGAGGCTTGCATAATCGCCGTAGAAGCAGTTCAGAGCTGCGCATGACTTGCTACTTGATTTCCATCCACTGCTGTTATCGGCTTTCCCGAAGTACTACTTTGGGAGGGATCATCGCCAAGGGTTGATTTGCAGTCTATTGGTAGAAGCTGTGAAAAGTACATCTGAACATGGCGACATGGAGGGAGACTAGAATAAACTAGCGGAATGACGACGGTAAGGTATCGTAGGGCTGTTAGTCCAAGCTTGGCCATCCAATTTACGACACAACTCATCAGCATATTCTGGGCTTTTATTTTAGATCCCATCACGATCTTCAATCTCTTCCTTGATGCTCTTCTTTCAATAGTCTCTATCTCGTCCCACCACTGTAGCCTATCCATCCACTTCATCAATCATGCCACCTCCCTCAATCTTATTCCGTATTGCTTCCTCTTCCTCTTCTTCGAAACCCTCGCCGCCCTCTGCGGCGTCTACTTAACCCTCGTTCAACCCTATTTCTAAGTCTTCAGCTACGTCCTCAATATCTCCCCCTACGATCTACGCTCCCTTCCTGCAACCCATGTGTGCGCAACTTGCCGGGCTTTTTACTTTCTTCGCGTGGCCATAAGCCATTGTCCTGCGCGTTGCTCCAAACGTAAAGGGATGGAAAGCGGTGCTGTTTGGGTCGTCATTTTGTGATACGTTATTTTCATGGGATGTGGATTGTTTTAGGTGCAGACTTGTGTTTGGACCCAAAGAAGGGGGATGAAGGAGTGTAGTTATTTCGTGATGGTTTACGGTCCGGGAGGGATGAGACTTGCGTTTAGCGCAGGAGCGATTTTGTAGGTGGGAAAGTGATGGAAGCGGTGTGAGAGCTCGATGGTGGATCTCGGACATAAAATACGAGGAGATCGTGGACGGTAGAGACCTTTCATCTCATACGACTACGAGGATATTTGCATTCAATGTTCACAAAAAACCCCCTTCTTAAATTTCCTTCTACATTCCCGGTGGTCGAGCGGTACTAGTTTCTAAGGCCTTGAATAACTCTTCTCGGTTCTTATAAATCGTATCGACTCCATTCTCATCCTGCGTATCCAGCATTGCGAATATATCTGGCTTGAGGTTTTCGGAATGGTTGCGAGCAGCTTCCAACACAGTATCGAAGCGACACCTAACAGTCTCTGTCGAAAAGTCTTCCCAGCTATTGACCAATAATGCTGTCTTGTCCTCCATTGATCGCTTGTCTAGGACTACAAATGCCTTCTCTCGCCACCAACCAGGCGCCCCCCTAATGATTCGATCAATCCAGTGTACCAAATCATCGACACTAGCGTGAAGAAATTCGTTCTCGGTGATCTGAACCGGTGGGTAAGTCCATAGTTGCGTGTGTTCATCAATTACAAAGGCTCGTCTGGTAACAAGGTGAAAATATTGTTCCTCGTCGTATGGTTTTGGCCCTTCTGGAGTCTGGATATCGTCCCCTGCTTTGGACTGACTGAGAAAGTCGTTAACGAACTGAGCACGCATTAGCATGAATTGGTACACTGAATGAAGTGTCGAAGAGATCATACATCGGACGGAAGATCTTCGACAACAAAGAGAAATATTATGATAGGATTTACGCTCGTGAATGTATGGTGAGGATGTGAGGGGTATTTGGAGACCATTATGTTGTATGGCTGATGTGGCAGAGAATGTCAATAGTAGAGGTGGTGAATAGTAGCAAATATGAAGACCGTAGATGCACTGAGATTGAAGGGTTGAAAGAGTATGAATGAAGCAAACCACCACCTATTCATATGTGGGGGGCACAGGAGGTACCGTTTCGACGCCACGTAGATGAACCGAGCTATGAAACCAACAAATGTTTCCAAGTCTTGCTGCTCTTGATTGCTGGCTTGTAACAAGGAGGAATGTTCCTCTTGTAACAGATCCTACGTCTGTTGAATCTTTGACCAGCTCAAAGAAGTATCTGTTATGACATCAGATGTCGTTTCGCGGCGTGACCAACTTGCTGTACCGCAAGGCGGTGGGATTTTCACCCTGAAGAAGACGTAAAACTGTCAATATCACAATTGATTACAATTTTGCCCAGGTCAAACTTCCGACTTGTGCTCGCACCAGGTACTCTAACAATCGCAATCGCCATAGAGTATCTCTGATACAACACTAGAAGCGGGTACAGTAACTCCATTCCATTCAAACCATCGTAACCTGTTGGCAATGCGGGCTTGGGCAGTCATCTGTGATGCTGCTGTTCACTTACGTGGCCAAGCATCATTTCGTCTGAGGCGCTAGTCTGTTCCTCAATGAAGAAGATATTCTATTCCTCTATAACACAGTCTCTATGTGTGGCCGTGATTGATTGTTCCTAGCACACAAAAAAGTACTTGCCTCATAATTGTTGGTGGCGATACCTATAAAGCTCTAAGGCTTCCGTGTCAACGGGCTCAGTCATAAGAGGGTCCGTCGTGCATGGTAGAACATTGCACGATCGTGTGTCATCTTCCTTCGAACTGGCCTAGGTCTGGTTTTCTGATGCTCCATCATGTCCGTTGGAGTCTCGGGACTTACGAAGTTCTTGAAGGCTGATGCGGCGTTAGGTGGATTCTATCTGCCTACGGAGGTACAATCGAAATTTTGAAATTTCTAGAGGTTCCATAGCATTGGAAGGGTAGGGATATGGCAATGTTCCCCACCATCTTCTATTTTGCGAAAGATGTGATGGAAGACTGTTGGTTTCCCACAGTAACGCCTTGTGGGATTTCCGTCCTGTTTCAGTCAAGTATGAGATGAGACCAAGTATTACTCCTCTTCATTAACAGGATTGTTGGGTCTACCATCTATCCAGAGTATATGAGTATAAAAAGGACCTTTCGTTTATGAGGCAGCGGTCTTTCTTATCAGCATTCTCAGTTTCCATTGCATATTACTTGAGGCGATAAATGGCAAGCTCTCTAACTTTTTGTTAATCCCACTGTTTCTGTTTTTTTGCATTTTACCCATCCCATTTCAGGTACAGATTGAATCCCACGTTATGAGAGCCGTCTTTCCCGCGATTGCTTCCTTGCTCTTCGGCATTGATTCCGTCGTCGATGCGCACCCGGCCAAATCCTCCCAACCTAGGCAGTCACCTTCGAAGACCGTACCCATAAAACACCCTACAGCCGCATCGACTACTGGAGCCCTGGAGAGTGGCAGTAGGAATAATGGATTGAATGCCCTTACAGCTCCGTTATATACCGGCTCCGTATCTACAGGCATTCCTAAGAATGGTAGTGAGATCAACGGGACAAAGATCTATGTAATCTTATCAACTCTCGCTCCCATACCAGCTCAGGCTACATGGGTAAATGAGTACTCACAAAGCAACTGGGGCAATGGTACTTCCCTCCATAATGGTACTTCGCTCGATAATGGTACCTTCCTTGATAACGGTACTTCCCTTGACAACGGTACTTCCCTTGATAACGATACTCCCCCTGGTAATGGTACTTATGTTGGAGTACGTTCCTTGCAGAAACGGCATTTACCCCATGGCTCCAGGAGAGGCCAAAGAGACACGTATCGGAACCGCCGTGGCGTATGGCTTAATGAGTACTACTTCCAAGAAGATGAACCACGGAACCCCGGAGGTCCCCGTCTCACAATTCAAGTAGAAGATTACCGACTGGAACCTGACATGCTTGCTCTTCGTTTGGCAAACCGACGGCCAGAGTTGGACCAAAGCCAGTTTCCAGAATATGTCGACGAACAAATACCCACCCAACGAACAAACCCTGCACCTGCTCGTGTTAATGGTGGGAATGCTCGAAGGCCAAACAACCAGCAACTGCATGATCGTCTGGGCATTGCATATCCTCCTTACGCGACTACGCCAGAGTCGCGGAGCGGCCGGAATTTGCAAGATGAAGATGCTCGAGGTGCGTCAAGACGCAACTGGGATCCCCACCAGCGAAGCCCACGACGATCTCACGGCTTTGTCTCGCAAGACCAACAACGAGGTAGCCAAAAAAAATTCCCAACCATGATGATCATTATGACTGACATGAGCCAGTCCAATCGAGTGTGTACGCCGCAGCACCTTGGAACGAGCCAATCCTTGAGTCATACGATCCCTATACTTTGCCCTCAACGTATGTTGAACCTTTACCTACAATCCCTTGTGTGCTTAGTAGCAAAGCTTGGCTTACTCGATTTCTAGCCCTCAATCCCGAGCCGATCTAGACTCAAGAATCAGTTATTACCAGGATAACACTTGGGCATATGACGATACTCGTCCGTCAGGACCCCGCCGCGAGGGATACTATACGGTCACTCGATCGCCTAGAAGGTCGAGATCTCCAAGGGGCAGCAAGCTATAAAGTGAAATATGCTCATCGCCCGTTCTCGACATGGCAGCGGCGAACATTGCGCCCATGCTTTATATGTGAATTGAAATGCAATCATAAAGGCGAAAGCCAGTCAGGGGTAACAACAGATGGAGCGCGGGCGTCTCCAACATCAGCCAATAAAAAACAATCTCGTCCAATCTTTTAGAGTAATACAAAAACCAGCAGGGCTGGAAAGTGTAATAATCTGGGAGTAGTAATAGTAGCTTCGATATTATAAGTTATTCTTGTCAGTCTCACAATTACAATCACTACACATGAATTGCGACTCTTCATTTTAGTCGAGGAGTGAGAAAGCTAGCCACACAAGTAATAACAATTAGAGAAAGTCGTAGCATTCAAGCGGTAATCAGGGCATCCGTAACTTCTCTCGTACATTTCTCTGACAATACACTATCTTAAAACAAAAACACGGAGTCTACAAGTTCAAAAGGTGAGCGAAACAACACCATCTGAAAGTAATTGCGTTACTAACCTTTCTCTGTAGCACGGACATATATCTCAAAGCCACTGGCCATTGTACCTAAAGTCACCTCATGCACATCCGACGATGAACTGGCGGCAGTGGGGATGAGAAATTGCGAGCCGGCTAACAAGAGATATCGGCGTAGGTACAATGATTCTTCAAGTCGCAAGCTGTGGAAATTTCTTTTTTTTGGGGGGGGGGGGGGGGGGGGTATTTGAGTGGAGTGCAGGGTCCACAATTTGGAGTTTGGCAAGAGAATAGGAACGATTGACATCTTTCAAGTGAGAGATAGAGACAAGCGGGAGCAGAGGAGTTGAAGTAGGTATGGAATGTGGAACATGTGGAAGACAAAAAAACCGTGACCGCCGTTCGCGAGACAGTGGATTCAATAGACGAAGATAGGTACTTAACGGGTAAACTCAGGGATTATTTCCCGTAGGGTCAAGAGCAGACGACTCCAGAATTAGGAGGCGAATTCGTTATAGCCTACAGTGACTAGCATACAGTCAAGCTATGCGGGAGGACCTCTCGAACCGGTGCATACAATATCCGATCCAAACCCCTCAACACATGCAAGCCGAAGACTCGCAAGGTGGAAAACGGAAAACGAAGTCAGTGTGACAAGCCGATGCACGAACCAAAAGCCACGACACGTCTTTCATTTCTGCATCATGAGCTGAACGAACTCGTTATCTGGCAAGGATCAGTCAGCGGTGCTCGAAGTTGTATTCCCATAGTTTCTCACAGTCAATCCTTCCATCCCCATCCTGGTCAGCCTCCCGGATCATCTCGTCCACCTCGTCGTCTGTCAACTTCTCGCCAATGGAGGTCATTACATGGCGTAGTTCCGCAGCTGAAATAAAGCCATTGTTGTCACGGTCGAAAACCTTGAACGCTTCTCGGATTTCTTCCTCGGAGTCCGTATCCTTCATCTTACGAGCCATCATTGTTAGGAATTCTAAAAGCAAATGGGATCAGTAGGCTCTCCACGAAATGTGCGGGTCCAGAGTGGGTTTTTCATACCTGGAAAATCAATAGTCCCGTTATTGTCTGCATCCACTTCGTTGATCATGTCCTGGAGTTCAGACTCGCTAGGATTCTGGCCCAGAGATCGCATGACGGTACCCAATTCTTTTGTAGTGATTTGTCCTGGCAGGTTCAGAAATGATTAGTCTTCGGTCTTTGAGATTTCTTGTAGGGTAGCAAAAGTGTTCGCTATCCGCAACGTATTCCGCAAGCGCCATCCCTTTGAGTTTAACCCAAGTCGTAGGGTGGATAGGGAAATTCGGGGTAGTTTGGACTCACCATCGCCGTCTTTGTCCTAAAGTAGGGGGAGAAGTCAGCCCCTCCCTTGCGCAGCACAGGGTCCTGAGTATACTAACAAACAGAGAGAATGCTTCCTTAAACTCAGACACCTGCTCCTCGGTAAGAGAGTCCGCCTGAAAAATGAACTGTCAGCTTAGGCGTCCTTATAGTAAGTAGAGCTAAGCAGGAGCCTCATTAGGCGGGGGGAAGTGGGGGGAAACAGCCATAAGCCTACCATGTTGGGGGTTAATGTGACTATGCGTGAGGGTAGTGGTGATAGTTCTGCAACGAATGACTTGAGGGTATTGGATATTGTTCAATGTTGTAGGTATGGGGTGCAACAGGTAAAGTCGCTGTCGATGCGAATTACGAGTAGGGTCTCGCAAGGCTGACCGATTTGCACGAGCCAAGAGATCCCTGAACGGAGATTGCCGGTAATGTGGGAGGTGTTGAACAGCATCTCTTACTCCCTCACTTTGCTAACAACCACTTTCAATACTCATGGCAGTACTTGACCAATAATTTTCATTTGTAAACCTGTGTTCCAGGCCCTTAGGGGCATCTGGAAAAGATGTGGAGAGATAGAACCAATCTGTAGGCGCCAACCCCCAGAGGCTCAAGTCTCCGAGCTGATGTGAGCTTTGTAACAGCTATATATCCTACCGGCAGTCCTATGCCCACCACCCTGCTAAGAGACGAAGAGTCGTAGGTGCACCTGCCAATGGCTTCTCCACGCAAGGATCGGAATCTGAGGAGCGCCGCGGCCTTATGTCAACTGGGGCCTTTGAGGATGACGGAGATGCAATCATTGAAATGGACCTGCTCCCACCGAGATGGACGGATATTCAGGAAGAAGTCACTGAGCTTCTAGAACAAATAGCAAAGAAGTCAGCAAATTTAGAAAAGCTGCACCAGAAGCATGTGCTGCCTAGCTTTGACGATGAGGATGTCCGAAAAAGGGAGGAAGCAACAATTGAGCGGATGACGTCGGAAATCACTCGCGGCTTTCATGACTGCCAAAGGGCGATCCAGAAAGTAGAGATGATGGTTAGAGAAGCAAAACGTCAAGGTGGAGTAGCCAGGGCGGATGAGACGATGGCTCGAAATATCCAGGTTGCTTTGGCCGCCACAGTGCAAGAGGCCAGTGCTGGCTTCAGGAAAAAACAAAGCAACTACATGAAGAGTGCGTAGCTCTTATTGCGAAGGTTGGAACCGTTCTGCTGACATGATATACAGAGCTTCGCCAGCTGGGAGGCATGTCATCTCCTTTCAATGGATCATCAAGCCCTTCCCAAAACCCGTATACTGATCCGTCTATGATGGAATCCGAGAGCGATAAGTCATTCTCCCAGTCGACTCTGCAGCAGACCACGCTGCAGCAAACGACCCAAAAACGTCTCAACAGCAATGACGCTGCCATTGCACAAAGAGAGCGAGAGATCAACGAGATTGCCAAGGGCATTATAGAACTGGCGGATATCTTCAAGGATCTTCAGATGATGATCATAGACCAGGGGACGATGCTCGATCGGATCGACTACAACATAGAGAACGTGGTGGTCAATGTCAAGGAAGCCGAAAAGGAGCTTGTTGTGGTATGCCTGTTTGCACTGTAAGAAGATTAGCAATGCTAACACTTTGGATGTAGGCCACTGGGTACCAGCGCAAGTCCATGAAGCGCAAGATCCTCCTATTTCTTCTCCTCCTGGTCATTGGCATGTTCATTCTCCTGCTGGTGAGGCTGAAGCGTTCCACCGCTCCATCTGGTGATCCTTCAAAGGAAGTGTTACTACAAGTGAATAGATAGAGGGTCCGTATCCAACCATCGAATACGCTTTAGCTTCGTATCGAAAAAGGGATATTTATTGATTTGTTCAGTATATATATTTCACACGAACTCACGAACATCGACCATAACAGATTTGAAAAACCACTTCAAATATCAACCTTTTCATCCACGACCATACAAGCTATCCAGGTCGATAGCTTACTGTAAGTACATGAACTCCTGAGCTTACCCTATCATAGTCACGAAGTGGCTGATTCGTGACAAAGCAAACATGGCAAACACCAAGAAGTTTTTGATCAATCAGATCAAGCTCAAGAACCAAACGATCAAGAAGCGTAAGTGATTTGCCTCCATCTTAATAGACATTTATACTGTTACCAAGTCCAATATCAGACTAGCAGCTCAACTAACCCTTTCGTAGTGAAGGCCAAAATCAGAATGGCGAAGATGTCGATCGGATTCCTCCGGCGTTTGGGCGCCATCACCACCACTTCTCCGCCTGCGGCCCAAGACTGGACCGTGGGGCGTACTCCTGAAGAGGAGGCGGCCAACCGAAGTGGAGGGGAGGATGAAATCAATGCCGAGCTGAGGGAGGAATTGACGATCTTGCAAGACAAGATCGAGAAATTGAGGTTAGCGGAATGTGTGAACTGCGAGGTCAGTTTGGGAGATAACTTGGTTTTTGTGGGCTTGTGAGGATTCGTTTCTGGGGATTTGGCAGCTGGGAACTTGTCTGCCAATTTATTCTAACTAGAAATTTTCGAGACTTTAAGTACCAATAGACTGAACATTTGGTGGCTAGTGACCTCCACTCTCTGCTCTCAACAGTTCCGCAACATCATCATCTAAGTCTGCCATTGCATCTTCCCCACCCCCAAACCCCTCATCATCCAACTTCCTTTTCTTTGCCATCCCTCCCCCTGCACTTCCCGGACTCCCCGCATAGAGTCGTACCGGCGGCATCGATAACGAGGAAAGCAGGTCTGAGCCTGCTAGTGATGCCTGGGGCATAGAGGAGGTGAATTGGGGCAATTGTGAGGGGAGAGTGGAAGGAGGTGAGGTTTGGAAAGGGGTTTGAGGCAAGGGTTTGGGGGGTGTGAGGGTTTCAACGGGTGGAGGAGTCAGTTCTTCGATGTCTGGGCGCTCGGGCTCAGTTTTTGAAGGTTCCTGAGGTGTACCTTTGCCGTTCGTGTGGGTATTGGGGGTTATGGGCGAGGATTCAGCGGACAGACCGCGCATGATGCCGTCTTCGACCTCGCGTTTCTTGGCTTCGGCACTGGCTTTACGGCTAACGAGCTCTGAATGCTGGGATTCTTCTGCGGCCAATGTTGTGCGGTTTGTTTCGAGGAGTTTTTCGAGCCCTTCCACAAGCGCGCGGCGGGCTTTGATACTCTCGGATACGGCACCCTCAGCACTGGCGAGGGATTTAAGGAGGGCGCTGAGGCGGGCAGCGTGCACTGGGGGTGATGGGATTGTTTTGCTTGGGTCGGTGAGCTTGTCGTACTCGCTGTTTGCGGTTGCTGCGAGGCCAGTGGTGGAAGCTACTGCCTTGGAGACAGTGATCTGGAGAGGTACGAGAGGCTGGATCTCCAAAGGTGCTGCTGGGCCAGAAGAGTTGGAGAACAGTGAGCCACCAAGCAGTGGTTTCTTACCCGAAGAGCGCGATTTGTCAAGCTCATCAATACGGGCTTCGATAGCTTCTTGGATAGGGGGTTCGAAGATTTGCCGCTGGCGCCATACCTCAATGACACGACGAATTTTCTGCTGGACTTCGTTGGTAGCACCTTTGTAGGCGGTGGCAGAAGCTTCAGCTATAATAGGGGAAAAAGCAATGAGGAAGTCATCCTTTTTCCTGGCGCGGGATTGCTGGGCGACTTCATTGGCGAGGTAGATGAGGTTGAGGCGCTTGTTGGCACCAGAATCTTTGAGACGTTGGAGCCAGATGGTTGCGGTGCGGTCTGCATGTCTCCTGGAGAGCTAGCGGTCAGCGGCGCATGGAAGAGAAGCGGATGCACTTGGGGGAAAAAGTACCTATGGAACATCACCCATTGAGCGACAGTTACGATGCTCTCCTGGGTCTCATTTAGGGCTGAAAGCTTCGCCTTTACACCATCATCTGTATACGCCATACTGGCTTGCTACAACTAGCCAGAGAAGTTGAGGGTGTTGTGGCTGCTAGGCGTGCTAGGTAAATGTTGGCAGGTTGGCGAGGAGCGGCAAAGCTTGCGAGGTCTGCTAGATTATCTGGAGATATTGGGATAGATGTAGGACTTCACACCATAGTCTTTGTGTGGACCACACGATTCTACAAAGTTGGATATTGAGGTTGTGAAACTATTGATAGTCGTGAGAGTTGGAGTTAAGCTCTGTACGGGTCCTGCCTCAACGAAGTTATGTCGCGTCAGTAATTCTCAACATCTACGACGAAGTCATTGGACGCTTACCCGCACTGACATATAAACCTTGGCTCTTCAGACAAACTGACACCATCCATTGGAGCTCTCAGCACGCTCCTTGATCACTTTCATATTACTACACAACTAGCCATGGCTGACAGATTCCCTTCCATAGAAGACTTTTCAGAAGGTGAGCAGGCTGATCACAGTCATTTTCCTATCCGGCATCACATTAACTGACCATAAATGTTATCTTCTACAGGTCAGACTGAAGTTGAGGGCAATGGCACGGCGTCCCATGACGGAATCGCTGGAGACGACGACTTCCTAAGACGAGAGCGTGACTTACTCGGTGATGACGCTGCCCAATTTGCTTCCGCACACGACAACGCTGCCACAGCTGCTGTGGAGGACGGAGACGATGATCTCCTAGGTGGTGGTGGAGGGAGCTATAACGGCGATAAAGTTGGCGGAGATGACGTTGGCCAATTTGAGAGTTCTTTCCCTGCTGTCGACCATCGCAACGAGGTATGGATCCTTTGCCATTCTTGAACATAGCACAGTGTTTGACCTTTGACCAGGCAATCGGACCAGGCGGCACAATTACGAATTCAGCTTCACCTTTCCAGCCCTCGCAGCAATCCTACAGGAACTACACAGCCCCAGAAGAAGAGCCTGAACCCATACGGTAAGTCCCACCCCGAGATATTATCCCTCCTTCCCCATTCCCCTTTTCTAATCCCCAACACTAACACCTGCTCCCAACCTTCAGCCAATGGCGCGAACGCCGCGACCAGCAACTAGCTGAGCGCGCCAAAATCTCCGCCGCCAAAAAACAAGAAACCATCTCCGTCGCCCAAAAATCCATCGACGACTTCTACGAAAACTACAACGCCAAAAAGGAAAAATCAATCTCCCGCACCCGCAAAGAAGCCGAGGAGTTCCTCGCTAGCCGCGAAGACACCTCCGCTGGCGGCACGAGCTGGGAGCGAATTGCGAAACTGGTGGACTTGAGCGGGAAGGGGACCAGGGGCGGGGCGAGCGGGACGGGCAAGGAGCGGTTTCGAGAGTTATTGGTGGAGCTGAGAAAGGATGAAAAGGCGCCGGGGGCGAGTGGGTATTGAAGTTGTATGTGCTCGAGGTGAAAGCGACTTAAGAGAAGGGGCAGAGTTCTTGTTGATATGGAAAGGGGCGTTGGAGCATAGACAGGGCAAAACGCGTGTGCATAAGATACCTGGTTGTAGGATGGTTGAAATGCATTGATTGCCTCTTGTTATGCGTCTCGGGATGTTGGGAGCCGTTGCTCTTGACGTTAGCTGGTTAGAAAGGACTTCCACGGTGTCGCACTTGGTGCGGGTTGAGGGAATAGCTCACTACATTTTGATGTATCATTGCAAACTTTTTCAATCATACATCCTCTTTCAAACCACACACCAACGCTAAATATCACCACCCGTCTTCTCTCCCGCCTAATCCGCATCCGCAACCTCAATCTCCTCCACTCTCCCCTTCTCTTCATTACCATCCCCGTCCGCTTTCCCCTTCCCCTCGGCTTCCTCATTCGCCTTCTCCTCCAACCCCCTCAACCTCTCCCTCCCCTCCTCCGTCGTCCCATCAATCACCCCCTCCTCCAAACTCAACATCCCCCCCTCCCCCAACTGCTCCACCACCTCCTCCGCCTCACTCACACTCATCTTCCCCAACACCTCATTCACGCGGTCCAAACCCCCCGACTCTAGCGCTCGCTGCAGGCCCGGTGGGAAGCGCTCGAAAATCTCACGGGCGGCGATTTCGACAGGGTCGGTGCTTGAGGCGTGGGGAATGTTGATGGTGATGGTGGTGTTGGGGTCGACGGCGTGAAGCTGGATTTGCTCGACGTCTTGGGTGGCGGATGGGTTGGAGGCGCGGGCTTTGCGGATTTCGACGCTGCGGGTTAGGATGCGGGCGTAGGTCGTGTTGACGTCGTCGAGGAAGACCCTTTGAGCTTGGTGGCCTTTTGTGGTGATGCTTTGAGATTTTGTCAGTATTGGGTGTGGGAGGGGTTTTGGGTGGCTTGGGTAGATTGAGTAGAGGGGCCTTACCGCTTGAAGAAGAGGCCGACACCGTCCCTGCCTAGCGAGCGGCAGTATTGGAGGAGCAAGGCTTGGCGGACGCATTGCTTTGCGTAGGCAGAGTTGTTGTGGTCGAGTTGGGCGTTAAAAGCTTCAATGAGCAGGCCATCCGTTTCGCGTTCCGCAACAACTTCTGGGTGTTCGGATATAAATTGAAGACACGCTCTGTAGTCGCCTATCTTGACCTTGGCAAACTCTTTCCCTAGTTTCGTAGGCTCGATGTGCTCGTCATCGGGGTCTGCATTACTGCTGATTGGCTCGTCCACGTCCGCTTCAGCACCAGATGACTGAGCGCTGTCGTGACGTCGCAGGTGGTCTTTCTTCAGGGAACCGGGATTCAGTACCTCGACTAGCTCTTCTTTTGGCTTTGAATTGGCTTTGGGCTTTTCCTGCTCCTTTGGCTTTGACTTGTTGACTGAGGAGCTATCGAAGCCCGTGTGTATGCTCTCACTCGTGATCTTCTTGCTCGCTTCCTTTTCCAGCTCTTCCAGCTTCTGCATCAACTCGTTTTGTAAATTTATAACTTTGGTCTTGTGCCCTTCGACCCCTTCTAAGTAGCTCTTGTACCAATTATCCGGCTTCGAGCCCACCTCTTTCTTAACCTGATCCACCAAACTCGCCATCATCTGGGAATATCGGGGTTGCTCGCTTTGAGAATGTACGCCTGGTGGGGGCTTCGGTGGCTCATCTTGCGCAGGGTCTCCGGCGCACTCCATCAATGCTTGCATCATGAAATCATCTGGGTTCCGAGCATCAGCCTCGTGGCTGCGTAATGCCGCCAGGAGAGTGTCGATGCGCTGCAGCAAGCCATCGTTGACGATATGCTCATATTTCAGTGTCTCGATCTGGTGACTTCTCTCAGCTCTCTGTTGATGTATCTGGTTCTGCTTGGCTCGTATGAAGGAGCGTTTGTCAACGTTCGGATGCGGCTCGAAATCCGAGTCGTCGGAGAGCTCTAAGGCATCCCATTTACTATAATTTACAGGCATCGTAGACGAGAGTTATGGGATACTCTGTGGGCCTTTGGATTTACGGCGTATTTTCGAATATGCGTTTTGTGTTTACATATGGACTCGGAAGAACCACCTGGATGCTTCTGACGTCGCTGTGCAGGGGTCCCTGGTCGAACCGCTGAACACATTGATGCTATCCCCCTTCTACGAGTATAAAAGCAACTACGAAAAACACAGTAAATTCTTGAACTATCCATCTTGCACATGTAGATATAAGACCAGACGACTGATCGTGTTTATTACCAAGTCGTTTCCTATCTGATCTAGGTGGCAGAAGCTTTGAAAGCCAGCGAGATAGATAAGATGCATCGAAAAGAAAGAGCTTGAGCCATCCCATACTCCTGATTATTCAAGACAAAGACACCAGCTCAACGTCTTACGAGTGACTTGTCCTGGATCTGGACCTACTAGGCTCAGAGGTCGGCCAAGTCCCTTAGGTTTCCACAAAAAAGAAGATAAAATATACAGGGGATTTTTCGCCAAGTGCTGTCTCTCCGTAATTGTTTGAAGAACCACAGTATTACCCTTGAATGCTTTGCACGTTTGAAGTAGATTGAAAAGTGATGGGATAGTCGATCTGGTTACTTTTTAGCAATGATTACAGTTTCTAAACAAAGCCCCAGCCAAATGGATGTTAGTAAATTAGACAGTCTATCTAGAAAAAGCCGACTAGAATAGCCTGAGAACGCTCAGCGTCCAAGTGGAAGTTTTCACAGCCCAAATTCTCGAGTCATTCAACTTACACAAGGTTTCCGTCTGCCAGATGCCTCATCCCCGTAGCCTTAAGATCTCACACCATTGCCTCACAGTCCCATTGCCTTGGTTCATGCCAGGAACTTGAAAGCACTCCCTTGCTCCAACCACACATAGCTGGTCCCAAAAAGGCCTTATTATCCCCTCCGCATTTTCCCAATCCTCCTCATCTCCTTCACCAACCCACTCCACCTCGACCACAACGCCCCTGCCCAGCGATGTTGCACCTTGCCGTATTTCCCCAAGACGGACACGGTAATCACCTATCTCAAACGCCTGGCCATTACCAAGCACCAAGGTCTGCCGCTGAGTCCATAGCGGACCGAACTTGGAAACCATAAGCTGAACAAACTCTTCGGTTTGCGGCCCAGATGGAATTGAGATTATAGTCGCTGGCTCGCCACTGCTGTCAGCACTGACGGTAGAAGAAGCAGGGGTTCCTGCTCGTGTTTTTGACGACGCATGCGTTGTGCTTATGGCGACATAGCTCCTCCCAGGACGGTGCGATAAGGCGAGGACTTGGAGGAAGCGAGCCCCCAGAGGCTTGATTTTCTCATCAATGGCAAGGGCAGTCTGGGTGGAAGGAGGAAGCGAAGGTGAGGGGGTCTCGCGGAACAGATAGTGCTGGAGAGTCCATGATGGAAGGGGTAAAGGATTGTATTGGGTTGAGAGGCGTTGGACAATGTCCTGCAGTGGGGAGGTCTCTGCAGAGACAATTGGAAGGAAGAAGAGGCTGTACTGGTTTTCAGCTGCAGCCGTCGAAATGGAAATTTGGCTTGGACTGACCCAGTTAATGGCATTCTGACCTTCGATGCATGAGATCGGCGGAAGTTTTAGCGCCTACTAGAGTCTGAGAGGATCCTCTTGAAATAGCCTGGGCGCTATCGAGTAGATACATCAACAGAACTCCAGAAGATATTATTCTCCACAAACTCGGCGAGTATGAGATATACGTCTGCATGAGATTGTACTTGGAGATCGTTTGCTAACATGCTGAGGTTTCGCAAATGTCATACGAGGATTACTTTCATTGAATGGCTGTTATATTCGACTTGAACACCATATCCACTCATTCATATACCGGAAATATGTGATTGGGACACTGCGTGCGAGAAAAGTTGAGTGTGTACCAGGCTATCATTAATCCTGTCTGAATCCCCCGCGGGTTTGCTGTAGAGTGGAAATCACGACATCAATACTTGCGATTTCCTGGACCGTGACGAGAGAGAGGCTCATCACTAGCGATTGGAAAAGGTTCTGCAAGCAGCCTGGTAGTCCCACTGGAGACTTAAGCCGTCCAAGGTCCAGATCTGATCGACTCTCGCAACACGGGCAAAGATATCCCAAGCTTGTAATAGCCCAAAAAGAGCCGTTCTATGTGATGCCACTGAACCTGATGGAGTGCAGCTGGAACCTAGACGAGACGGAGAGAACCATGGCCCACCGTTGTCCTTTGGTTTTGGCATTCTAACGTTAACATAATCATTGGGGGCCTTGCCCTGGCCTGCAGTAATCGGCTATGCCGTTCCATGTCCCAATTACCGACGGTCGACCTCCCATGGCGAAAATTTTGTGAGTAACTCGAGGGGATGTGGGGACAAAAGACTACTTTGATATAACTGCAATGATACTCGTTCACTTGGAATCTGTCTATAGTCTATACTAAACATAGGCCCGAAGATGATTGAAGATGATAGAGTGCCCTGCTCATGACCGGTCAGAACTGAACAATCAGGCTCAAGAATGCAGGTCTTTGTCTTAAGTCCTCTTAGGTGAGTTCATGGTATGGAAGGGGCCCAGGCGCTAGATAAAGAGAAAGGGACGGAAAGTAGCAATGAAATCAGATTTACTCTTAGGGTTTCGTTTTGGAATTGCTCTCGTTTTTACAGTGAGACAGTACCTAACTTGGAAGATATCATATATACAAGCGATAACCCGATAATCACATACAACTCAGCCAGGGGCGGTTGGTGTGACGTCAGTGCCAGACTCTGGGTCAATGGTGAAGGTTGCGTAGTCGGCTTGGTTCGAGTCATCGAAGAGCTGTCTTCTTTCTTTCTTGGTGGTTTTCTTGCCCCATTTATAGGAGAAGAATTCAGATGTTGCGTACCAAGCATAGTTGTTCCCTTGGATAGAAAGGTATCAGTATTGGTGCCGTCTCAATGAGGATTTTTAGAAGCGTTGAGAAGAAAAAGTGATAGGGGGTAAGTATCATTAAGGACTACTTCACGATTAATACTAGCTTTGGTATTATATCCCGTAGGGTCATTCCTCGCTGGGACATTGAGCCAGGCCCATTCTTTGCAGCGGCTTGCGCCATAGACATGGGCAGAGGCACCGCTGTTGCTCGGAAGAAGAGCGGTGCTGACGCCGACTATTGCTTCGCAATGCCCAAGCATGCCCACGAGCATGTACTCGTGAGCCCTGATTACCCCCAAGGTCAGCAGCTATAACGATAGATAGATGACTTGTGAAAATCAGTTTGTATGGAACTTTACCAGGATGAGATAGAGAATATAAACTACATTCGGCAGGGAGTTCGGATTTGGTGGTTGGCAGCCACAGATTGTTGGAGAATTAAAACGCGTATCACAAGGATGATCACGACCTACATCAAATGCTCGTAAGATACCAACTTATTCAGCGACGTGGTACGGCCGGCACTGCCCAGGTCATTGCTATATCTCTTGCCGAAATATGCCTACGAATATTTTGGAGTCAGCAAATCCGTTGTAGATCAACGTTCGAATTGCAAGACTGCTTGGAGATGTGTCTTGCGACTCAAAAAGCCCCGGATTGGGGACGCATCACGCATGACTCGACATACTCGTATACATACCGGACAGAAGGTCAGGTAATTTGCCATTCTTTGCCGGTACGCTGGGGGTGGGAGGTATATGCGCCAACGCCAAAGTTCGGGTCGCTGGTGCACTTGTTGAGATTTTCCTCCTGGCAGCGGTATGATATTTGCTTTAGTTTCTGTAAAGCGCCCGCTTTTGTGACCTGTGGACTGTGGTGGCCCATCTTGAAGCTTGCCAAATACGCCTCAACAAGACATGTTTACTGGTGCTGGAACCCATAGGGACATTAGGGGAAAAGGCGATGCCATAATAAAATTGCTACTGCTAGCCGCCAGTGAAGCAACATTTTTTGTTATTGTTCTTCAGAGAGGTCTGAGGTGGTGAACATAATCCAAATTAAGGACGAACCAGCTTCAGCCACCACACGATTGTCCTGACATCGACTTCCCTGCCTCACAGACTACAGTAGTCAGTCACCGATGTAAAAGGAAAAAGACGAGCTATGAGTGAAATCGGTTGTTTGCTAAGAAGCAGGCTATGCCAGGTAAGCAGCATCGAGCGAGTCTTATGGGGTGAGGTAAGAGTAGTCCGGAGATGAGCTATGAGACTAGGAAAATCCTGAAGGACTCCTCTCAGCTAAAGAGCTTCTCAAAGCATGAAGAAAAGTCAACGCATATCGTGATCCTGCACATCCCTTCAATGTGGGTATCGCATGCCATCCCTCAGTGTATTTTATTGTATTTGTCAGACAGCTCTTGGATTTCCTTTGAACGTTTAAGAAGATATCATTTGCAGCCAAGGAGAACGACATGCGCCACCAACAGACAACCGTTAGTCCCAACTCCCCAAACACACTGGCGCCTTCGAAAATAGATCTAAAAAACCATCATTGGGTGATCTTTCAAGTCTTCATCTGCCTCCCTCCAGCCCTGATGCGCGTGGTTTCACAAACATACTGCGCCCTACGCTACGTGAGAGAACTAGCTGGCGATTGATTGTATCACTTCCTGGTATCTCAGTCAAGAGGATCATAGCGCAGCTGAAGATCTCCAACATCCTACCTGCCGAATCTCAGATTGGACGACGGCATGAACAGTAGATAGTATAGTACAGCTGTGCTCGTTGCTAGCAGCGGTGAGCTCTTCAGCTAGTACTATTTTTCTTTGACGTTCAAATTCACGAGGAGCTATATATGAGTGTCATGTCCATGACAAAACCAGTCTCTTTCTCACGGGTATCCTCAAAAGTACTTCATATCACCTTTCGCAACGTATCTCGTTTCTGTAGCCCTTGGCTTCTCAACAAAGGACCGAGACCTCTCAGCACTAAACATGTATTCCAAATCTTTGATCTGCATCTTCACATCCCTGGGCTCCATGCTTATGGTCCAAGCCTCTCCGCTTTCAACCCGAAACATCGCCAAATACGCTCCCGGCTGGTGCGGCATGCACATCGTCCAATATCAAAAAAACGTACCAGACGTCCCTCACCATCCCGCAAACGCCGAATACATGGTCGAGGTCAGTCTCTTCGACGCCAACCAGGCGCCGATTCCGATCACAAATTGCAACGGCTGCAAATTCATTGCCACCTCCGTAGCGTTGAACGGCGAGGCGAATTACATCGAGAGCTATCTGCCGTGGGGCATGGAGATCACGGTCGGGGCCACGGATAGCGATGCGATTCTCTTTGCGTATGGCGATCAGAATTGGGGGAGTAATGATCAGCCGCATCATAGTAATTTTGGCGGGTATGATGGCGGGATGAGGATTGGGGATACTGGGTTTAGTTGCTGAGGGGAGAGGTGGTCTTGAGAATCGGGGCGGAGGTTTTTGAGAGGAGCGAGGGGTGGTTGCGTATAAAACGAAAGGAACATTCTATCGCTCTTTGTGGAGAATATTCATCTGTACATGTGTATGTAGGAGAACTCCCTGTGTCAGCGGGCACAAAACAGCCGAATTATATCTTCATTTCTTCGGCGCACTTCAAGAAGCGTTATGAACCTCCCCGACGAAAGCAAAGACTACTGCCAGTGCACTCGATGCCCCCAACGACCCAGCCTGATTCCCTTCGACTGCACTTTCCACATCGGTTACACAAGTTCCTATTGATAGGATGGGTGGAAATTTACTCCCCCCAATCTCGTTTCAGCGGAGTCCAGGCCGTCATCATCCCTTGTGCATTCCATGCGTATAGTACTGTGGTTTTTGGGGTATTCATTGCAAGTACACAACATTCTCGGCAGAAGATTTTGGATACACTCTAACCGGTAGGGTCACTACCTTAAGTAACTGTAAGAGGTAGCTATCTAGCTATAGACATACTTCAGCCACTGTGATTAATTTTGGCCCAAGGCTAAGGCCTAGAAGATGTTGAGCCATTGCCGTAAGACGGGAAAAATTACTGTCTAAAAAATAATATCTTGTTAAATCTTTTAATATTATGTTTTACTAAACATTAAAATTATGATAAAATTGATTAATGCTGCGGTAATGAGATAAATGTAAATAATTTAATTGAATGTAAGATTGAATTTTGAATTTCAAAAAATTACTACTCGTCTTAATCTGGTTTTAGACTTTTGTATACCAGTAAGTAATTTAACACTCATATGCAGCGAAAATTGCTCGTCAACTTTCGTAGAGTCTTCAGTCGTGGTCTGTTATTACAAAGATGCATGTTACTACTGACTTGGTGCAATTATTCTATGAAGCTCGCCTTAGCTATTGAATCCCAACGTCTTCTGCTCGCATGCTCGAACAAGCACGCCTGAAAGTATGGCCAAACTTACGACATCAAGATTTATGAAAGAAAAGACATATCAAGTTGTACTCTCCGACAAGGAGTCCACATTTGAGCTGAGGTCCGCAAGTCACTGGTGCGAGCAATGTCTACTGTTCGTTTATGATATGATGTTGAAAAAAGTAGGGAGCCGCTACCCGTACACCCCCCTGGCTTACATGTACACCCCCCCTCGGGAAACCTGGAATTTCCGTTGCGCATCACTCAGTTACACACCAAATTTAGTAGGCAGTTCAAGGGTTTACATATGATTCTGAATGATCTTCCCCACAGTAATTTTGCACTGTTTAAAGAGCTTCAATATCGCTATTCCAGCACCTTTTTTGCTACATATGAAACGCTGCAAACAGGCCTGCATCCGTTTGGATGGAAGGGGGTGTGGCAGCACGTTCACCTCGCTGCCCTCCACCTCGCTGCCCTCCACCTCGCTGCCCTCCACCTCGCTGCCCTTCACCTCGCTGCCCTCCACCTCGCTGCCCTTCACCTCGCTGCCCTCCACCTCTTGCCCGTGTGAGACTTCGACCTCGACCCCGACCCCGCCCCCGCCCCCGCCCCCGCCCCTGCTCCCGCCCCTGCTCCTGTTCCATCCCCTGCTGTAGCTCTTGTTGTTCCGCCTCCCTCAGTACATGTTCATGCTGTGACAGTTCTCTTTGTGTAGAATCCTCGAACTCTTGCTGACGTCTAACGCCTCGTCGTCCTCTTGCTCCTACGAGTCTACCCTTTGATCGAACAATAGCGGGGTTTTGAACTTGTAGAAGTGGATCTGACAAGTTCGACACGAAGGATGTAGGAACATCGTCGTTCATTTTCGCATCGGATGTTTCAGAAGCAGCTTCAGCTTCAGAAGTAACTTCGATAGAATCGACGAACAAACTCACAGCTGAGCCTTCAAAGCGTCAGTGCGAGTGTATATCTTCTATCTTCAAAACTTCACCTCCTGCTGTATCGTTCATGCGTCGTTGAATTCTATGAGCGCATGGCAAGCTCAGGGTTCTAGTGAAGACGTTGATGCATGGTGACAAAGATTCTTCAGTGATCGTGATTAAATTGTACTGTTCAATGACCTTGTGCAAAGCAAATGGAGTCACATGAGCAACAAGATCGCGTAGTATCGAAGCTCGTAGACGAAAAGATAGTCTGATCTTCGTCATCTGAATGATCGCAATGTAGTCATGGCGTTGATTCATAAGCAATAGCTCCAGACTATCTACAACGCTCTTCAGATCGACAACGAAGGATTCAAGCTCACGTTTCAGAGTCGCATTGCTTCCTTCGTCACGAGAAGTAGCGTGATTGTCGAAGTGTAGTTTGCGATCGATTCAGCATCTAACAAACTTCTTCTTGTAGATCAGCAGTAGATCGTTCCTTAGATAGAAAACTGCTTCTTCATGACTCGTGTCATAGATTTCCTGAAGATCGATTCACTGAAATTGATACTCCTCCTCGATCTTAGCATACATGATCAGATGTCATGTCTTGTAGAATGTTTGTCAGTTCTCTTCGATATCAAAATGCTTTCTGCAGTTGACTAGAACGTTCTTGTCAATGTGTCAAATACACAGCAGATGTGAACTTTCACGAAAAACACTTCGCAGAGCGTTGATCAGACCTCGCTCGCAGTCAGTCAAGATCACTGCCGAGTCAGATAGATTAAGCTCAGTATACAGAAGCTTCAGCTGCTTCAGAACTCACACATAGTTCGCTGTCTTTTCGGCTTCCATGAAGCAGAATTCAACGAAGAAGGAGGTGTTCAGAGCAGTGACTTCAGTGATAATCAGCAGTGACATCTTGTAACGGTTGATCTTGTAGATGCAGTTCATGATGAGTATCTCGCTGTTGCGTTTCAGCATATCACGACAGCTTGATCGACTGAAGAAGAGTTTGGTGATCCTATCGAGCTCGTCCTTTTCGTACTGTCAGAACCAGAATTCGCGTTTCAGATTTTGAAGAAGAGCCTGAACAGAACTTAGAACGTCAAGAGCTTGTCTTCTCTGCTGATTCTTTACATTGTAGATGTCATGTCGAGTGAAGAAAGGGTTTTCCTCATCAGCATCAAGCCGAAGATGAGTTAGAACCTGCGTTGACCTGACTTCGGCTTTGGTAAGAGAGCTTATTGACTCCTGAACCTTCTCTGTCATGGCCAGCCTTCGAAGAGCTGGATGAGCTGAGGCGAGTGTAGGAGTATGATTGTGACCCCCATTTCGTATGACTTCAAGATACCAGCCACCCTCCTTGTTCCGTTTGCCGACGGCGCTGAAAGGACACTCCATGAGCCGTGTGCCACTGTGGAGACGTCTTCCAAAACCCGCTGAATTTAGCTTTGCTTTTCCTCCACGATCGCACCGTATATAGACGATCCGATCAACACCTTTCTTGGACTTCTTGGTGCGTGCAGTGACGACAGCATACCCCTCTGGCCCAGCGTGTTGATTGAGCCCTTCAATCAGAAGTTTTACATCATCATAGACCTGCCCCGAAACGGGAGGTGGAGCCAAAGACATGGGGCCGGCGAAGGCGGTGCTGACAGGTGGGATGCCGGTGAGGTCGGTCATGGCGATGGCGATGATGAGTGTCAGAAGGAAGGTTTACAACAAGTCTGATGTGTGGGTTTACTAGGCTAGATTAACCGAATTTGAGGCTGTGGGGAAGATCATTCAGAATCATATGTAAACCCTTGAACTGCCTACTAAATTTGGTGTGTAACTGAGTGATGCGCAACGGAAATTCCAGGTTTCCCGAGGGGGGGTGTACATGTAAGCTAGGGGGGTGTACGGGTAGCGGCTCCCAAAAAGTATACTCTACTACGCATAATGGCGATGTACAATCACTCAGACAATCGTCAGCCAGTGGTTGCCACATGTGTGAGATGATTTTGGATCGGTGCCACCCAGATCAACGGGACTTTTATTTACAACGCACTGGAAAAAAAGATACGGCGTTATGTATGCAAATACAGAGCACGCAATCGAGCTTCAAGGGGCAGAGTTTAATCTTTAAAAAGCTACATTTTGGCCTGGACGAGCGAGACCGAGCATCTCTGAGTGATGCAGACGGGACAGAATCGGTATGGCACAATCAGATAGCGCGAAATTGGCTTTCAAGTTGTCAGCGTTGGCATCATCGATGCACTGGCCAACCTATATCTACTATCAAGCCAAGCCGTTTACTTGAGTTAAGCTCCTCTGAGAGACAGATCTCCTTACGCTTGCGGAGCGAACATGAGCTGACCGAGATCCCTTTGAGCTATTGCACCTTAAGCCATTGCTGGGGTAGAAGGCAGCCAGTGCGACTGACCAGGGGATTACTAAGAAGCTTCCAGCACCACATACCATTTGAGATCCTACCCAAGACTTTTGCTGATGCAATCCAAATCACACTGAATCTTGGCCTGTCATACCTCTGGATAGATTCTCTGTGTATTTGCCAAGATGATCAAGACGACTGGCTCGCGGAATCAGCAAAGATGGGAGACATCTACTCCAACGCCACATGCAACATTGCAGCCTTGGCAGCCAAAGATGACCACGAGGGCTGTTATACGATGGGACCAACGCTTGCGTCGAGCACTCTTTATTTCTCGACTAGGGGGAAGCGTTACATGACATCAAAATTGAGCGATACGGAATCGCGCGACGAGACTTTTGGGAAAGAGCCGCTGGGAAAGCGTGGATGGGTCTTTCAGGAACTCGTGCTCTCCCCGAGGACAATATATTATGGCGCCGGTCGTATTTTGTGGGATTGCATTACGGACGAGGCGGACGAGGCACAAACCATGGAAGCACGTCTGTGCTATACCCAAACAGCCCCAGGCTATAAATCGGCATTCGCCCATTTTCGAAACACGGGAACTGAGCCCTTTTCATATTCAGACGAGTCTCTGCGTGATTCGCTATGAAACAGGATGGTCGAACAATATACAAGCACCGAGTTGACATACGAATCCGACAAATGACTTGCCGTTTCTGGACTTGCTACAAGATACATGAAGAGAACGGGCCAGACATTTGTTGCCGGACTTCGCTGAGATCGATTGTTAGAAGACATGTCTTGATGAAGCCATTCTCCTGCTGGCAAACTGTCAAACGAAGCACCCACGTGGTCATGGCTCTCGTGTAGGTCCGGGGTGAGTACGAGAATTGTCAAGCCGGACGAGCTTCTGGCCACCCTTGTCGCTTTGCCAGACAAGGAAATGAGCAACTGTACATGGCATGTAATGTACGAGGCGTCGGATCTGCCTGGCCAATCGACTAAGCCAAAGTGCTATCCTTTGAAAATCTCTGGTCATGTGCGGTCTTTCCGCTATGTCTCTCAGGACGGCAGTGCTGACGGGTCTTTCTCCATCAGATTTCATACGTACTCTATGAAAGCTGCAGATCTCTGGCTGAATCTTCCACTTGAAAGTGGTATGAGTATCTGGGGTGTCGCATACTCATTCGACTCACCATTCGATCCAAGGTTCGAAATCATCCTACTTGCCCCAGCAAGCCATGGTTACGATTGTTGGCAAAGGGTAGGAGTTTGCCGCGCCATCGCCCATGGTTTCAGGTGGGACAATCGAGGCGACCGCGAGAAGTTTCTGCAGAAATTTGATCCTGTCAAAGAGTTGACTATCGTATAAGCGCAGCCAACGCCCACAGAGTCCTCAGCGTCCATTGCCGTTATGAAGCGGTAGTCGACGAAGCATAAGCATCGAAGCTACGCAATCGCTGAACACGACTAAACGTGGAAAATTCGAACATCCTCAAAAGCTGTCAAGAGTTCTTGAACTAAACGACATGTGCAGTGCTCATTCATGACGATGTCGATATTTAAATCCCCAGAACCCGCTCATTTCATTCTGTTTCTCTACAAAGCCAGTTCAACATTATGCTCACCGTGGTGCTCGGTATCATACCCACCATTCCCGATGTTCCTTATGGAGAGATATTGAAGAGCTTCAACCTGGTGACATGGAATTTTTGGACGAATCTTGCAACTGAATCTAGGCATCAGACCACCGGCTGAAGAGCTCTTGAACGATCAGTGATTCCATTTTCCTTAAAATACATTATGTTCAAGTCCTTACATGCTCTTCCTCCATTGAACAGAACGATTTCGTGAAGACCAATAGCTCTTCGATCTAAATTAGAGATTTTTAAAAATGGGGCAGACCATGACGTGCCAAAAGTGGCCCCTGACATTGGCGCACGCAGAAGCCTGAAAATCCCTGCATTCATTTTCTACAGTTGACCATCGTGCTCCCACTATATGGTCTTCTTTTCCCCTGTACCGCTAGACAAGCGATAGTACATAAAGGCTCCAGTACCCCAACCACGATGACTTTCGATCAAGTTGCATTCATGTAGAATGACCGATGAAATAGAAAATTTCTCGAAACCCGTTCTTGAACGCATGCCTCCAGACCTGTTTCAATACATACTTACGCCAAAAACTATTACCGATGTTCCAGTCTGCGAACAGAGGCCTGCCGACGTTGTCTCCGAAGTTATCTCGGCGAGATCCTTTGAGATCAAAGCATGTTTTCCAGTCTCTTCCAGCAGTAGAATTGTTGTCTGTATGCATCTACCGGGAGGTTGGCCTAAGGAGCACCTTCACTGCGATGGCGCTAACACTCACAGGCATCTGCAAGAGAGATATAGATAGAGACTGAAGCTGATGTTCGAATACGGCTAAGAGGTGTCGCAGAATTCAACTTACGGCACAGATTCTGGCTCTATATACATCAGTGTCGATTACCTTTCAGCGCTTGAGATCAGTTTTCAACAGATCTTGAAAGAATGCTAGTGATCATACGAGCTCGTGCGCCGTATGTGTATGGGGCCATGGAAGGAGACGTGAGACACTGATCCCACCAGAACAATTTTGTCAGACTCCTCAATGTCAGTACTACATCTTAAGATGAACCGCAGATGAGACTAACGAACATTGCCAGTGACGCGATTCTGGCTACAATCATCGCAGTAGTTGCTGCTCAGAACGCAGAGCCAGCATACGGTTTGATTGTACTAGTCCCACTTGTCATGACAAATCCAGATCTTGCCATGAGACGAAAACGAGAGCACTGTCAAACTCACGACTGATCGATCGCTGAGCGATCTGAGAACGACTTTTGAAGGGAAGCATTCAGATCGTCGAGATCACTGACACAATAACTCATTCAAAATGCTTAATGAGATCATTAGAATGTTGTCGAGTTCGATCATGATGTTTGCGACACTCGACATTCTTTACAAATCACAATTGAAGTTTACAGATCACCTGCAAGCTGAAGACGTGAAGATGAGCTGCATGAAGATTGCTGAACTGCGTCAAGTGAAAGACATGAATCGATTTACAGAAACAGGTCGTGCGATGAGGCGATATATCACGCAAAAGTTGATTGATTTTGTGAAGCAAGCGAAGAGCTTCGCAGATGAAAGTTCGGGTGAAATGCTCACGCTGAATCATTAAAACGTCATGATCGAGTTGAAAAGCATGATCAGCTCGAATTCGTCAAGCCAAGTGAGAGATTCAAGCTCAGAGCAATGAGAGCTCACCAGAGAAGTTATATAGATGGTCTACGCCCTTGAGTCAAGACAGCACTTTCATTGCCAACTCATGCTCTTTCCTCTACCATACTAGTCTGACACCTGTACTCCTTGTACTTCTATGCTCAATCTAGCTATTTGCTAAGTGACTCTCGGTATTCTAGGCGCCTAATGTTCTATCAGTGATCAACACTATCGCGACTTTTAGTGATCAGCAGGGGACATAAGAAACAGTCTCGGCCGATATTGAATTTGAGCATATTCAGGTTAACATCGCGTTCTTCAAGGTACGCTTCCGCTTTGCCTCCGTAAATTCAGTACCTACCTTACGCATCATTTCCTCTTCCGATAGTCGGCTCTGCCAAACTGAACCTTTGAAACTTGGCGCCACACAAGACACAAGTGGCATGAGGGTCCAGCCTGTCCTTATCAAGGCTCCATCACGCGTAATCTCGCCATAGGTCATGGACCTTGGAAATGTTGTTCACCGAGGGGACGTCAGCTGAGACCCGGATTCTTACTGGCGCAGTATGTTCCAACTTCCTCAGCGGTCTCAGCGCTGAGAGGAAACGAACCGAGCATTCTTGGAGAAATGTGAGACGAAGGGAACGTCAGAGATGTTGGAAACAGGGAACAGTTGCCGTTACGCCTGTGGTTACAGTAAGTAGTAATCTCCGCTTCGAGCCCTACAGGGCAGGGGCTAGGGGATTCAGAGTTTTCACCTCCTCCGTTCGTTCTCAGCTTTCTACAGTAATTCAACCAATATATATATATACACATGCACATATGCTCCTTCTGACCCTCATACCTCAAGGAGTTAAGCATGACTGCGAGGGAGTGTCTGTCTCGTGTCATGAAGCTGTCCAACGCGTGCTATGAAGCTGATTAGCAGCGTAGTATGAACCGTGTATGCAGTTGACCATGAAGCACTGTTTACAGCACTGTGTGGAGCACTGCTGAAAGATGGGTTCGAAGATGGCTTTTAATGCATCCGCTATGGGAGTAATTAATCCTGGCAGTACCGTAGCAGACGGCTAATTTGCTTCATGGATGCTCAAAGACCCAAAGCCCATTCTTCATCTTTGAGAGCCCCGTCTTACTTCGTCCCCAATTCTGACGACTCGGCTTTGAACCTTCTTGGCAAGTAAAGTGGGCTTCGAGCGTTGTGCTATTCTTTTTCCTCTTGGGATTTGAACGGTTGGCGGCCTTGCCGCGTCCTTGGGAGCTCGAGTTTTGGGGGAGCTTCTTTGACAATGAACACTCGGCGATGGTGTGCCCGTTAGTTGCGTCGGGTTGGAAGCCGGTTTTTGAAGCCAAACCTACCCGGCATAACTACGATCTGTATGTGTTATCAGCTCTTATTCATTTGTTATAACTGCCATATCAATGAGCTTATCATCTTCTCAGCACTCTCTCCTTCTTCTCCTTCTTCTCCTCCTTCTTCTTCTTCTTCTTCTCCTATACTCTCTGTCTCTCTCGCAAACTCTGAGCTTATTCTCTCGTTTTACACATCTCTTCTCTTTACCCTTTTTCTATTACCAGTGTATTGTAGAAAGGTATAGCGGCTGTAGATAGTTTGGTCGTTTGCGAGCGGGCTGGGGTTTAAGGAGGTGTATGGTTATCTTACTGCGAGATGACACGTTAATTACTTCATCTTAGCGGAGAGGGTGTGGGAGGTTAGATACTTGGCTGTAGCTGGACTGGCAAGGGTTCTATGATATCTATGAGGTGGATGTTGTTGCTCAGATTCGTAGGACAAATGAAACCCTTTTCTGAGAGATACGAATCGCCTGAGAAGTTTACAGGTATTTTGCCACCTCTTCTGCTTGGTTGCAGTGCCGTGCAGTTGGTGTGTTGTAAAATCTGGATCACCACTACGTGGACTTGACAAAGGAACATCCATCGCGGATATATTTCTTTCGGGTAATAGAGAGCAAACAATCGTTGGTTAAAGAACGTACGTCCGTTTCATAATTGACCCAGACTACTAACGAACAAGGCAGATGAAAATTCATTTCTGCTTATCTTCCAGCAATCTTGTATCCACTTCATAATGTAAAACACTCATCTCGCCGCACCATCGAAGCATGAAAATTCCCACGAAGATTCTCTCTCTACCCACCACTTACCCGAAACTCTCCAGTCGTGGGATCGCAGATCGCAGTATCGTTAGGAGCCCTGACAGCGCCCAGCCTCAAATTGGGTGCTTCATACACAATCCCCGAAGCGGACAGACAGCAAGCTTTGGACACATAGGTGCAATTACACGGACAGGCTTGACCGGCTAGAATCAAATCCTGCGCCGGAGGAGGAGAGCCTACCGGGTTGGAGGTTCCGGCGGAATTGATGAAGCTGGTGGAGTTGATAGAGATCTCGCCGAGCTTCCGCCCGCTCGCGGAATAGGGCAGCTTGCAGGTTCCAGTGAAAAAGCCTGATCCGACGCCTTGCCAAGGGTCGGCGATGCATTTGCAGCCGTCGGGCCCGGTGCAAAGGTTGACGGAAGCGCAGTTCTGGCCGCATGTGGGGCCGCTGCTTTGTTGCTGCGTACCTGGCGGGTTCGAGCCAGAGGTGCCACCGGTTGCCTGGTTGTTAGCACCGGCTTGGTTTATTGGTGCTGGGGGATTGACGGCGGTAGGGTCGCCGAAGGGAACTCCTTCCGCGTCGGCCAAGACTTCCCTGCCCGCTGCTACCTCTGCTGTGACATAGTTGTCGTAAGGGGAGCCAGGCTGGTAAAGGACCACAATGACAGTGGAATCCGTGTCTGTTTCCGCGTTGCGCGAAGTGGTTAGCCGGAACGCAGTCGAGATCCACCACCTTCGCGCAGCTCACTTACGTAATGTTTTCCATCCTCCAGAACCAAGCCGCACGCAAGAAACCGAGACCCTCTCCGCCTGGTCGGCCACCCCTCGGTATGTGCTTCTGTCCCCAGCTGGAGTTCCGTCCGGTCGTATCCTAGCGATCACGGCTAATTTGCAGCCCCCTGGTATTGCCCAAGACCACAAACTGTTAGCCACGGCTCCGTTAAAACGGGATTGGATTTATGTTGCACCATTGCCTCGATAGATGTTGAGCTCGACCCTGCCTCCCCAATTGGCTGACCTATACAGATTGTTTACTGGTCGGTCCATGCCTGCTGGCACAAACCAATGGCTAATCGTATCAGTATATCCAAAACCCACATCCGTGCCCCTGATGACGCTTCGGCTCTGCCATAATAATCTGGTGCAATCGCTTTGAGATGGATGACCATAGAATATACTGCACACAGGGAAGCTCGCCCAAGCTTGCGAGAAAGGGATCAAGATTGAAATAGATATGAATATCAGGACATGGTGGACTAAGCTAGCCATTGCGAAGTGTATAAGGTTTGTAACGACGAACAACAACGAGATCTGAATGAAAGAGACGTTGGGAAGGGGCTCTTTTTCTTTGCGGCAACACAAAGTCTGTCACTGACAGCAGTCATAGCGTTGCTCTTTTTTACTCAGGGCTCCGTCTCAACAATGTACTGGCGATGTCAATTCAGCGACATGCGACCCAAGGCGTGCTGACGATGTTTCACGGTATATATGCGACTCAGTCGCATATCATTAGGTAGTCAAGCTTCTCTCCCGCTTTTGGTTAGCCTGGTAATCAGAGTCCAGGATCGAACAACCCAGGTCTATCTTCGGGCTCGAAAGCGTCAGACCTTGGTGCTCGCTAACGATGAAGTGGAAATCCGACAATTGCTTAAAGATATGTATGTGTTTTTGGTGCCACGGGGGCGGAACATATTCGCGCTACTATCAATCTAATCTGATTAGTGAGCAGTGTAATACGTACGATACCTCTGCTCCTACTACCTTACTACTACTCTTGCTCCCACTGTTGCTCCAGCTGCTCCTATGCTTCAACAGCTGAAGCTAACCTAGCCCCCAGGCCGCTCTTACTACCCATGTAGGCTATTGGAATACGAGGTCATATGGGGGCATATTGATATCTTGGTTGTTGCTGTTAGAAGGCTATCTAGGAGGTGGAAGGTGAAAACTCTACTACCGGACCTTTGATGCGATATGCTATACATACCTGGATAGGATTGTTCCAAAGTGTGTTTATATTTTGGCCGCTTTGTCAACCAACGACCTTGTCTCCCAAGATCTCGCCTACCGGCCCTCTCCCCACTCCCCCCTCCCCTCTCCCCAGGCTACTTAACATCTACGCTCGTTGTCTCGAGATCGTGTTTCACTATGCACACATGAAAGATTACTTCCATTCTCAGAAGAGCATCACATGAGATGAATTGCCGTTACAATACTCGTCAATGACTGCTTCGAGAACGATCAACCTAAAGGAAGCTCAATCCTTCCAAGGACTATTTTAATCTAACGAATAAGTTCTCACTTCGCTACTGCTAGGCTATATCAATCCGAGTCCAGATGCTAGGTTCAGTTTTGGGTGCAGCAAACCAGGACTCAACATGTCGTTCATCCTGAACATGGAGCCCGGAATCACCCCTCTCCGCATCGTGGTTTGAAGTCAGCGTTGTAGCTCTATAGCCTTACTCGTCATACCATTGCATTGTACTCTTTCAGTTCGATGTAATCATCATTGATTTGGGCCTTTTGCATGCTCCCATGATGCCAGGGTTTCGACATGCCGGCCGCCTGGCTGGGTTTGGTCAGAGGCAATTGAGACGTGAAGGATGGTCTCATCTTTTTCTCTGTGCCCACAGAATTCGAGGACGATGCAGACTGGAAGCCAGTCGAGAATGCTCGGTATATTTTGGGACCGGTGTGTCGGACGAACTTGGGGAGGACGGGAAGACAGCTGACAATGATGCCAGTTGCAATCTCAGCCAGCGTCCACAGGCCCATTACGATGATATTGTAGCTGATGTCTGGGTCTTTGACAACTTTCCAGGTGTAGTATGTCCGTAAAATTGATGTTATGCAGGCACTGCATGTTTCACAAGATCAGCTTTATTGTTCCGGGAAGGAATAAAAACGCGTTCGATACATGAAGAGATGCCATGCGATTAACGAGATGAGCCACAAGATTAAGGGCAGTGCACAGGAGTCGGACGCAGGAGAACTTACAAGAAACCCGTCGCGAAGATTCCGATCGTCACTAACTTCTTCTTGAAAGGTATCTGAAGCCTCCACAAACAAGGCATGGGAAGAATCAAAATAGTTATATCGGAGACGGCATTGAAAGCTCCGCTCGCCATGTTCCAAACATCGGAGCTAAAACAATGACCGTCGGGGAGCCACGGCTGCCAAATTTTCTCGCGGGGTTTACACAGACCAATGGAAAATGCGACATCAAGTAGATAGAAGAGAAAGTTGCTCCAAATGACCACTTGAATCGCAATGAACATGGCCATATTTGCCTTCCTGGATGGGACAAAGATCCGAAGGTATTGAAGGAGGATCGAGAGCTTGATGAAGAAGACGGTAATACTGTAGATGATTGAAGTGACATTGACATCCTGAACACCCTATCACTATCTTCTCCTGTCATATCATAGTGTGGGATCTTACATAAAGTAATTTTGAGAATGTTTTCAATTGTATGTTCCACATATGGACTCCGCCGCCATCTCTTATGGTCAACCTCGAGGGAATAGCCTCTCCGATCTGAAGAAGCTGCATTGGTCAGCGCCTGCGACACGAAAATGTTTTACACATGAGTTTACCCATCCTAGAACAATGACATCTAGAATCTATCAGCCTCGCTCAGAACAGTTGGTGAGAAGTCTGTCAAATTACAGTCTTCGTAGTCCCAAGACCGAATGAGAAAGCACTTTGTATAGACGCGCATCAAGACAGCCAGAGTTGCGAAGACCAAGCACAAGGCCAACGTCGAGATGACCAGGCCATTGAGATTCGCCGGATCACTGAAGTTGGGCGTGACCCCGGCAGGTGGTGCTCCAGCTGGTGCATCTAGGAGTGCCTGGAGCTGCTGAGGCAACAACTGTGCTGTTGCGGCTTTCATTTTCCCAGGTGGAGTAACTAGTATGAGAGAAAATGATCCTCATAGAAGCTACCAAGACAATATATAAATCAAGGCGCAAACAGACGAGCCAACGCCAGACCCGAGACATTCCTTGACAATATGGGCTGGCTGGGCACCAATATTGATCTGCAGACGTGGTGCACACCATGCTTTGATATACAATCCCATCTTGGCATTCATGCGAGGAACGAATAAGGCGACGTTGTTCCAACCAGCATGCGATAGGAACCGCAACAAAGAGGAGTAGAACGATTGCGTGCACACCATCATTGTTGAAGATATGATGTTCTGCCAGGCATGTTGTAGATCAAATTCAGGCAAGGCTGAAGCACTTTAAAGGTAGAAGACTGCTCTAGAACATGTGTGGGTGGTCTCGCGCGCGGGAGGGATGCATTCGCTTCTTGGATAGGCAATTGGGGGCGATATCTCATGAGTCAGCTCAGTAACCTCACTCCATCTGTACAACCATCAAATGGTTCCTTTGAGTTCTATCCTTGAATGTTTCATAGATGGCGCAGATCCTGACCATCAATGCAGGTTACGTATCGAATCAGTATCGTTCTTTTCGTCAATAACATTCAAAAATTGCCAAGGGTTCATTAGATAGCCTTACATCGGGAGCACGCTAGACCGACCATGGAGGGTTTTGTACTGGATGAGGCTTGCTGGCAAGTAATGTGAACAAGTGGATCGACAGCTGAGCCTCTCTGTGTGTTGCAAAAAAAGACGACTATACCTTGTCCGTAGTGATCCTTCGGAATTCAGTTCAAAAGAACTAGACGGGATTGGTGGATCTCTTGATGTTGTCGTCAAGAATCTTTGGTTCTTATCCTTCTGTTGTTGACGTGTAGATCGACAGCTGAACAGCCAGCCTGCCGTTCCTCCCATCAAGAACTTCTGTAGCAGTGCATCTCTCTTGATCTCAACCTCTCAATGAGCGGGTGGTAATCCTCAATCCTTCAATTCATTCGGTGCTCTAGTCCAGCTGTCGTCACTTGCTTCGAACGTTAATTGTTGGTTTTCATTCGATACTCTGGGCCAAGTGAACCGCAATCCTAACAAGATTCCGACATGCGTGCCTTGTTCTCACGGCGAAGCACATGGCCTGCAACCTGCATAATGCACGCCATGTTTCGACATGATGCAGTCGTGTAGGTCCCATAAAATGCTCTTTGTGTGTTGGAAACAGGGAACAGTACTGTTACCCCTGTGGTTAGGAATCTCCGCATTGATCCGGCGGAGCAATCTCCGCATTAATCCGGCGCTAGTGAATGGGTATTTACCCTTCGCCCACTTCTTTCCTTCATCCTTCATCCCGTATGTTCAACCTACTAGATAGTTCAATATATATCTACATGCCTATCTGCCCTCTTGTCCTCGTATACCAAGATTGTGTACGTTTGCAAATTCGGCGTATGAGGGTTTACCAATCATTTCCGCATTAGCGATGAGGCGTGTACAGCTCGACCTGAAGCAGAAGAAAACACCCTTTGGCCGCCTCAATATTTCAATGCAGACTGACGTATCTACCATGCCCGTAGAGCGCTCCCCCGGTGGTAGGCAATCTCGCTTCGTCCTATAGGGCTAGGGATCTGGAGTTTTTACCTCTTTCCTTCGTAGCTTTCTATTGTACTTCGACCCATATATACATCTCAACGTGCTCCCTTTGCACCTCGTATACCATCAAGACCGAGAACACCCTACGGGGGTACTTGATCTCGTGCAACATCCAACAATTTCCGAAGGGCAAGAAGGAACGCATAAGAGGCAGCGAAGAAATGAAATGATCAGGCTGATGGAGCTATCGAAACGAAAGAAATGGGAGTTGTAAATTGTTACGCATCAATTGATAAGATTCGAGGCGCGTTCTAGACTGATGTGTTCAGAGAACTAAATGAACGCAAATTCTAGGTCTACGTTAACGTCTTAATTCTGAACCGTAATCCGGGGCTTAAGTATGTCGGGACCTCCTGACCTCCACGGACCTCCTCGCTGATTTCATTAGTTTCCGGACACACCAGATTGTGCATAGAAAATTCAAGTGTCGGCTGTCTTCATTCTTGCGCAATAGTATGACAGTCTATTAGAGTAAAACCCCGAAAAGCCGAATTTCCGGAATTTCAAGATTCAAAATTCCAAAACTGATGAATTCATAGCCTTGAAAGAGATTCTTGAGGAACTTCCTATGAGAAGCTCTGGAAGCAGCCCTCGGGTAGCCTCTTGATAAGGTCTCCGAGAGGGGGAGTTCCCAAGGGAGAAGCTCTGAGAAGAAGGCTTCGAAGGGGGGTTCTGGGGGATTGGCTCGTGGGAAAGCTCTGGTTTGCTTCTGGAGATAATTTGGCGCATGGTTTCGGGAGGCGGTTTTTGGGGGTGTTTAGGGGATGTGTTTAGAGGATATATATTTGGAGGAGGGGGTGGTCTGACGGGAATATCTTGGGGAGTTCTTGAGACGTCGGCTTTGAGAAGGTCCTTCGGAAGTAGTAGTACCAATGGCTTCGAGGGGTGCGTTATCAAGGATCTGATTTTGAGATTTTGGATTTCATAGCTCTGCTATTAGCGGTTTTGTTACAGTAGGCTGCCGTAAATAGTGGTGATATGAAGTTGTACTTGTTGTGAACAGCGCTCGGAGATTAATGAAGCCAACGACTCCCTTATAGTGAGCCTTCGGAGCGATGCTTCAGAGTTTGGAAGAATGTTGAGGATTTAGGCAGCAGTCCAGGTAGCAGTTCGCGTAGCAAGATCTCTGGACAGTCATCTCGAAATCGTTCTGATAATTACGGATAATATCGTCAAACCGGATTCACTTTTGAGATGCTAAAAATAACAAGTAAAAATTTCGTCTAAGTCGACGTCGAGACCATTTTCAATCGGACGTGTTCTCATCTGCACACAAAGCATTCGCGTGTATCTTGCAGCGTTTGGTCAGGAACTCTTCGAAGCATATTACGAACAGCGTGGAGTTATTTGAAAGAAGCGAGTAAAAAACGTACTCAAATTAAGTACGAAAAGAGTCCCGACAGATCACGGTTTATGAATGTGAAGAATCCAAATTGACTATGTGACAAAAGAGATTCAAGATACTCGACTAGTTTCTGCTTCATGACATTGTTGTAGGTTAATGGTGTAGTGGTCAAAGCATTTTCTAGTAACAAAGCACCAATCCTATATCGGTAAATCACTTCTTCAATCTAAAAGCTCAAGCCAAGATTCTCAAGTTTGGCCCTGTACGCCATGCGCTTTGGCCCAATTTCTCAGCCCAGTGGCCGAATCCCCTCAGACCATCACGCAGCGTAACCCCGATGCCTTATGGATTCGAGACGGACAGGAGGCGATAGTCATGAGAAACGATCATGCAAGGATGAGAGGGAGATAGATTGCAGCAAAGACCGGCGCACTACATAGCGAGCAATCAGGCCGAGTAGCGTGGTTGTCTTGATCTGGCGTCGAAGCACTGATCAAATGCTAAGAGTATGGATGAACATTGAAGGTTATGATACCTGGGAAGCATGCATACCCGAGGCAGCATTAACCGGCGTTTATCGCGTGCGGCCGGACCCCCTAGGTACCGTTCTACCAACCGGACTTTGCCTTATCTCCCATGATCTCGCCTACGCTCCCTTGCCCCCATCCTCTGTCTTCCTTCGAGTCTTAACACCTACGCTCGTTCTCTCAAGATCGCGTTCCACTAACAGGACTGCCCTGACCCTCCTTACCATGTTCTTCCCTCGCAAAAGGTCAACGGCCGTAATTCTCGCCATATTTGCCAGCTTTACCCTATGGTACTACACTCGAACTATTCGTACAACCTTAGCGCCAAAGCTTGGGGAGCAAGGACGGGATGCCTGGTTCCGTGATGTTTCCCTAAAGTACCCGATCATGCGAATGACTCGATTGCCACTCGGAGATCGCGTCGAAATCCCCAAAATACAACATGAGTTTGGCATCGAATCAGCAGAGGACAAGACCTCGAGAGAACAAAGGCTCGCGGCAGTCAAGTCCAGTTTTGAGCACTCGTGGCGAGGATACGAGAAACATGCGTGGATGAAGGATGAGCTGTCTCCCGTAAATGGTGGGCATGTGACAAGTTTTGGGGGGTGGGCTGCGACTTTGGTCGATACACTGGATACTTTGTGGCTGATGGGAATGGAGGAGGATTTTGCTCACGCTGTGAAAGCTATGAGCCAGATCGACTTCACCACAACCGAATCAGACGAGCTGAATGTTTTCGAAACGACAATCAGGTATCTTGGTGGTCTCCTTGGCGCTTACGACCTTAGCAATGGAACATATCCGGTGCTCTTGGAGAAAGCCACAGAGATAGGAGATCTGTTATGTCGGGCATTTGATACGCCGAACCATATGCCAGTGACCCGATGGCGTTGGAAATCGGCGATGGACGGCGAAGCGCAGGAAGCAGGCGAGAGCACGCTTATTGCGGAAATAGGCTCTCTTACCCTGGAGTTCACCAGGCTCTCCCAATTGACTGGAGATCTGAAATATTTTGATCTTATAGAAAGAGTCATGGCTGAGCTATACAAAGCCCAGAGTAAGACCCATATTCCTGGCTTGTGGCCCGTTGTTATGAACGCCAGACAAATGACTTTTACCAACCGTGGCTTCACGCTCGGTGGTATGGCTGACTCGCTTTACGAATATCTGCCAAAGCAGCACATGCTACTAGGCGGCTTGACCGAGCAGTACAAGGAAATGTACCAGTTGGCAATGATAGCAATCAAGAACTACATCTTCTTTCGACCAATGACACCAGACAATGCAAATATATTGGTTTCTGGATCCGCAGACGTTCTTGAAGATCTGACGGTGAATATTGATCCGCGAGGACAGCATCTAGGATGTTTTACCGGTGGCATGGTTGGCATTGGCGCCAAGATCTTTGATCGGCCGGAAGACACAGCAGTCGCCCGGAAGCTCGTTGATGGCTGTATCTGGGCGTACGACAAGCTAGTGACTGGAATAATGCCAGAGGTGTTTCATATGGTTCGGTGCGAGAACCCCACCTCTTGCGAGTGGGATGAGAGAAAGTGGCACGAGGCAATTGCATCTTTCAACACTCAAAATGGGGCTAGCCCACCCATGGATCGCGTAGAACAAATCATTAAAGACAATCGGCTCCCTCCTGGTTTCTCAGATATATCGGATCGAAGGTATATACTACGGCCGGAAGCGATTGAGAGCGTTTTCATCCTTTACCGTATCACTGGGGATGTCACGTTACAGGATGCAGCGTGGCGAATGTTCCAAGCGATTGAGAAGCACACCAGAACCAGTATTGCCAACTCAGCTATCTCGGATGTGACTGTGTCGGAGCCCCCAAAGGACAACCGCATGGAGAGCTTTTGGCTGGCAGAGACGTTGAAGTACTTCTATCTCATCTTTAGTGAGCCGGGCGTTCTGAGCCTGGACGAGTATGTGTTGAACACCGAAGCTCATCCTTTGAGGCGCCCAGTATGAGCCCGACGATGGATCATAATTTCCCTACGAAAATCACTGTCCCAAAACTAAACCCGAGACATCGTCTAATCCAGCCCGTGTCGGCTATATCATCCGAAGCGTCTATCAGCATCCGGCTTGCGTTATCATTCCACCCACATATTGCAATGCAAAACACGAGAGAGAAGGGAAAGACATACCCAACCCTGCAACGCCAGATGCTAGGCAATGGGACATCATCAACTTCATGCCCTCCTCGAGAAACCCCTCAAGCGTCTCTGATGGCTCTACAAGCGCAGGCCGCGCTCCGCCTATCATCCCCACGGCCCCTCCAGAGCAGCAACACGAACAAGGAGTATGCGGTTTCGCTTGCAGCTTCTATAACCGCACCCCACGCCCCATGGGAACCAACACAGAATGGTGGTCTGGCCTGGCCTATCTAAGCAACGGGATATCCACTCTTCTATACGAGAAAGGACTTGAAGCCTGAAGGAAAACAGCGTAGCAACCCCCTCGAGGATCAAGTTGAAACTGTACGTCTATATAGTAAAAATCTTTATCGTTGTTGGATTCCGAATCAATTGCTACGCTATGCTATCTACAAACTCAATTCCACTCAGTAATGCCGACTTGCTCATTCGTTCATTCGCTCGCTGCAAACATCAAGCACATTCACAAACAACGCCCTCTTTTAACAAATCAATCAATCTGCCCTGATATCCCACGCTATAGTCAATCAACATCCCAACATCCCCTCAACCCCTCTTCCACCAAAAACTCAGCTCCTCACCGTATCCTCCCCCTCACTATCACTCAAACTGTCCCTCCTCCTCCCCGCCCCACCCCTCCTAAATCCCCCACCCGCATACCCACCCGCACTGCCTCCTCCCGCGCCTAACCCCGGAATCGGATGGAAATACGCCTTCGTGCCCCTCGACCCATCCGTGTCCGCCTCGCTGGCGGTATACCTCGCATCGAAGTCCAGCGGCTCGGTGTAGCTGCCAAAACTGCCCGGTACGGACGGGTTGGAATTGTTGCTGTTGCGTTTGCGGTTCGGGGTGTGTTTGCGCGGCGAGGCTTGGCGGGAGCACGTTGGGGTGGAGTCTCTCGAGGAGGGTTGAGCGGCGTTGGGGCGGAGGGGGCGGTGCGAGTCGGTGGAAGAGGGCGTGTGGGCGTAAAAGGTGCTCTTCTGCTTCGTCGGCGTTTTTGCAGCAGCGGGCTTATGCGAGTACTGCTTCTTTTCGTTGTGGATGCTTTGCTGCGAGATATCCGAGGCGTCCGTGTAGCCGAAGTCGGTGTATTCGGTGTGGTAATTCCCATCCGCTTCTCGGTTCAGCCCACCCACTCTAGCGGCTTTCTCGTGCCGGTAAGCGCGCACGTCGTTGTCATGTCCGTTCTTATTTCCCCTCGGTACCTTCCCCTTGCGCCCCCCTCCCTGCAGCCCACCCTTCATGAATACCCCCTCGTCATCCCGATCCACTTCCCCAACCACGCTCCCGCCACCCAGCTCCGTCGTCTTCGTCGCCCCACTAAGCGTCGTCCCGTTCGGGCCCTTGCGCCGCAAAACCGTACTCTTGTAATCGTCCCAGTCGCCCTTGCGCCAGCGGAAGCCGCCGTTCTTCGCCCAGAAGAAGAACCAGATGCTGGCGAGCACCATTCCGACACTGATGAGGCCGAAGAGCGCGAGGATGCCTCTGTTGTTTACGTTGTGCGGGTCGAAGGAGCCGCTGCCGGGAGGGGCGTTGGAGGTTGGGGGGGCGGCATTGCGAGTTGCGAGGTAAGAACCTGCTTCTATGGGGGAGAGGGTGCTGGAGCGTTGGGGAAAGCCTTGGCTGGAAGAGCGGGTTTCGAGGCCGAGAGGCGAGCGAGAGGGGTCAGACTCAACGGGTAGAGGAGCCATGGCTGTGGTGTAGAGATGGTCCCCTCGGTCGTAGAGAAATCTTAGGCTCGGAAGCCAAAGCTCGGAATCCGTAATTTATCAACCAAGATTGAGTCTTTTATGGGTTTCTGAATGGTTCTCTCCCTATACTCACGATACTGAAACTATTCGAGTATAGTGTAGAAGTTTTTACATATCAAATTTGCTATGGTATAGCCTGTATGTGGTGCTGGTGGTTGGGGGCTTCTTTGATGGCTGGGGGTGACGTTTTGTTTACATAGAACTACAAGTCGTTGCACTAGGCAACGCGGCAGGGTCAGATGGCTACACCCTAATTCGCGAAATTTGGTTTGAGATCCATTCACGACACCTCGAACGCTACGAAGGATTGATCGGATTTGATTTGCGCTGTAAGTTCTTTTGTGATACGTAGAGATGCTTGATCGTCCTCGATTGAATCATACGGATTTAGCGCGTGTGCGAATCTTATTCCCACTATTGTTCTCAAAATTGAGCAAGTTATTGAAAGAGTTGGCAGGATACTTCGAAAGGTATCGAGTGTCGGGCTTTGCGTCAGATATCTTCTGCTCAACTGTTGTGGTCCCCATTCTCGCAGTATCTGAGCGATCACAATGGCATTCGATCATTCGTCCGCAGGCCTCATCAAAGCAGCAGGTTGCATGTCAGATCCCAGATTCGGCTGAATTCTCCTTGCGGAAAAACAATGATAGTTCATGTGGGCAACCCCTCAAGCGCTTTCAGCGAGATAGATACTTCACCAAATCTCCATGTGGTTCCTCAAGCTATATTTCTTTGATATTACACCAGACTAGGATTCCTCAAGTCGAACTTGTTTGATCTACGTTTGAGCATTCAGCACTGTTCCAAGTGACTGGTGTGAGTGGAGGTTTCATACTTCGCAGACGCTATCTGATGAAACGAAGAAAAGGGGCGGAAGATCCTCGGTCAAGGTTCCAAATACTCGAGTATTCTGACCGTGCGCCTGGGGGTGGTGTACGGCTCCCACTTCATGGTTCAACCGCTTAGCGTGGATCTTGTAATGGTTATAGACTGTCCCCGGTTACTGTTGATTGCACACCTTACTCGAAGTGGCAGCAAATGCCATATCGAACACAGTGAAACTAGGGGGAGTCTACCATATGTCTCAAGGACTTTGAAAGTAGCGTCGCCGGATCTCTCAGCCTCCAAGACCTTTTCAACTTCTGGTCTCCAATAATCATCTACATGGTTGACATGCCATGCAGAAGTAGACTCCCAATAATCAGGGTACCATTCAGCCATTTCCCAGTCAATAATGCCGACGATATTGTCATCTTCTACTAATATATTCAGGCTGTTAAAGTCGCCATGCGTCAGTTTTGTCTCATACTGGCGCTTGTCTTGTAGCTGAATCATTCGTTCAATCGCCGCGTCACGATCTATCTGTGTTAGAACTCCGCTCCGGTGAGAATGGGGAATTGAATCCACAACGGAGCCAGAGATGAAAATCATGAACGTTACTTAGGACCAAAACTCCGTTTTATGCCCTCGGTATATCGACAATCGTAAATTGGTCCTCCAATCAGCCCAGATACTTGTCCTGGCACTGGGTTTGGCACAGATCGCAAATCATGCATCAGACTTATCAGCTGACGCCGTATGATTTCTTTTGATTTTTCTGACGCCCGTTGCCAGTATTCCCATATAGTTTGTCCGTGTATGTACATTACAATGTAAGTGCAACCCTTGCGGGTGAAAGCGCAGTGTAATTTTGGTACCGGAATCGAGGTGTACTCCCTAATGTATTCAACATTGGCACCTTCTTCGAGGGTCACCAGTGGTCCTCTCTTGACCATGACAATGGGTGACAAGCGCGCGCCCATAAAGCCAATGTTAAATTTCATGCGAACCGCAAGCCATGTTGAGATTCGTCCAGGCTCTGCTTCTCCATGGCTATAGAGCATGCAGACCTTGTCGCAGCAGGTAGATACCTGGCGTCTAATATGGACTGCCAACGACCAGGCAGATCGAAACTCAGCAGGTGGTGGAAGGAGGAGGAACGAAGGAAGTAGATAGTAAAGCCATCAAGTGAGCCATGCACCAAGAGAGCCGAATAGGGGGTTCAAGCGGCGCTCTTTAGGAGACCTCCAACAAGAGTTGCAGATTATGATACGTTTATTCAATGACAGGTTAAAACCGTCTACCATACTGTCGTGATCAGTCTACCCTGAAGATACACTTCAACCTCAACAAGTCACATTGCACAGGGAACAAGTAGAGTCTCTCAAGTGGTTGATGGGTTATAAAACCGGGCAAGCCATCCAAGGGCTGAATCTGCTGTCGCTCTATCCTTGGATTACGAGATCTTGTATATAGTAGGTTGAAAAGTGTACATGAGCACAAAGTGGCAAAGTTTCAAGCTTCAAGCCCTGTAAAGTAGCTAGTCTGAGCTCCACCTCAAAACGTGTAAGTTTATCAGACATACATCGGACCATAGCCCAAGACGGACTCCAGGCACGATGCAACGTAAAACCCCACATATCCCAAACCATATCAGCACCAAAACTCCTTCCTCTATCCCACTGCAATATATCCCACCGCTCACCAAGCCCTACCCATACCCAAAACTCCCCAAACTTCCCACCGTCAGCCCCCCAACAAGCCACAGCCCCATAAAACCCCCAGCCGCCTCTCTCTCCTCTTCCTCGACCCACTCCTCTACGCCCATCATACACGAGCTTCCCAAGTACCCGTTACTCAGTCCGAACAGAAACTGCACTACGACGAGGTAGAATAGGTCGCTGTTCACCACCGCCCCTTGGCCGCCCATGTTGCATAGGTAGTACAGGGGTATGAAGCCCGTGCGGAGTATAGATAGCAGAAAGAGGATGCGCGGGTGTGAGGTTAGGGAGATGGAGGAGATAAGCGTGCTAAGGCGGCCGAGGAGGTCACCTGTGTTCCAGAAGAGGAAGGCAAGCGGGATGAAGCAGGCGGGTTTAAGGAGACGAGGCGCGGTGGATGGGGGCTGAACCGATGGGATAGCCTGTGTGAAGACTGGGAAGACTAGCATGGTTATTGCAAAGGTCACGGCGACCGCGAGGGCGAGGTAGCGGAGTTTGATGAAGAGGGCGAGGAAAGGGATGGATTTCTTTGAGCAAGGGGGAGAGTCTTGTTCGGGGCTATCGAGGCCTTCGATTGTGGGCTTTGCCATGGTGCTAGAGCTGTGCTGGCGGAGGAGAAAGAGGAAAGCGAAGAGGGCGAGGGCGGAGACGCCAGTGGCGGTGAGGAAGTAGGCGAATGCTGATTTGGGACTCTCTTGCGTTGCGCCCTTCCTGGAGTCTTGCTCTGGGACTGACAAGACGGAGGCAATTTGCGCTATGCATGGAAGCACGCCCGCCACCCCTTGTCCCGTCATGATTGCTTGTGTATATTCGCCAACCCCGGAACCCGCAACGTAGGCGAAGACGCCGTTCTGACACAGGCCCGTTGCTAAGCTAGCGCTAAATACGATGAGCATCAGGAACGCGAAATAGAGCTCTGCGGAGACGTGTTGAAATGTGACGGTTGAGATGGCGAGAAGGGTGAAGCAGACAATATTGAGGATTAAGGAGGAGATGATGCGATTAGGGTAGGAAGCGGTGGCTTGGAGGTGAGTGAGGAGACCCATAGAAACGAGGTTTGTAAGGGTTGATACTGAGATGATGGCCGAGGGAAAGTGAGTGAGGAGCCATGGCGAGGTCGAGAAGCGGTTTGAGAAGTACGGAAAGGCAGCGAGGAACATGTTCCTGTAAGTTGAGATGCGTGAGCCTGGGAGAGAGGGGTTGGAGATGGGATGTGCGGAGTTTAATTAGGATGATTTACCAGGCCCATAGCATAGAAGTACCGAGAAGAAGGAAGATGGAGTATTCAAGCCATGAGAATAGCGGCTTATGGGGGTTCTCGAGGAGCTGGCTATCGGAGGCATCGAGGGGTTCATAGGAAGGCTGCCGTCGCCGCTTGAGGGCGTCGCGAATGCGTTGCATGGCTACCTATATGGACGTTTGCAAGTGTCTATGAAAGGCGCAGCATCTTCATGATGGGATCAAAGATGTCATCATACAAGCTCTTGTCATAAGGAAGTCAAATAGACAAAAAGTCTGCTGATTGAAAGAAAGCATGTGCCCGGGTATCTATCGATATGATGACCATAAACGCCCAGTGAAACGCGCCAACTACCGCCGCCGCCGCTAGAATGCGATTAAAATGCCACCTCCGAAGGTATCTTTGTTTTGCCAAACTCCATCCTTCATCCTTTCCATCATCCAGCAATATACCTCAACCCTTCAAAGTATCGTAGCTTTTCAAATGACTAGTTTCATCGCCAATGAGCCAGCTATCCGAAACTTTGTTGGAGCATGGGCGATTCGTGATCTTCACCGTAAACTATCTCGGCCCTTAGCCTCCTCATCTTCACTATTAAGCTCCTTTTCATCATCCTCGTCTTCCGCGCTCTGGTTGAGGCTTGACGATTCTGAACTCCCGTGGCTCGCCGGCTTGACCAGATCCATTGCAGAGTGATAGCCTCCTTTGTTAGGATATTCAGGTCCCAGGTTTTCGATGAGTTGCTTTAATTTTGACCAGATTTCCGCATCTTCTTTAGCAGCCCTATCATCCGGCTCGACATCCTTTACTGTATGTCTTAACAATATCTTTAGAAGATAGTAAAGCCATAAGACATTCGTTGCCGGTACAAAGGTATCCCATCTGACGATCTTCCTATGCTTCTTCGTAAGAGCTAAGGAAAACCTCTCGACCAATTGCCGCATGAAACGATATGTATCGTACTGTAAGGTCTCATCGGGTTCATTTCCTTGCCCATCGAATATCCGTTCGTCATGCATCGGGTTGAAGATAGTTCGCAAGTCTTCTAGGGTGGCTCGCGACAAGGTATAGTCGATAATAGTGACTTCGGTATTGGTATATCGTTTGATCCCCATGCGGTCGTCACCGTCTTGAGCTTCAAGGTATTCGCCATTTTTCTTGATGCATATGTTCTGAATTTGCAGATCTCGGTGTTCAAACTTGAAATGTTCTTCTCCACGTGCAAGTGCTAATGTGACAGCCCAGAAGATATCCCAAGTGTCTCTGATACATAACGGATCTTTGGTGACACTTTTTTCGAAAAGCTCTTCCAAGTCTACACCTGCATAGCTCATCTCCAGGAACAGCCATAGTTGATGATCCACAAATTTCGCAGTCGTCCCTGACTCGGACCCTTGCGCGACTTCAAAGATCGTATATTCAAGCTCCAGTGAGGGCGGCAGCTGGCCGTGAAGGACTTCTGCTCGACGGAATTCGGCAAACCCTGGGTAATTGCTCATGGTTATGAGCATTTCTGCCTCGTTGGCTGCATCCTGGATACGTGTAAAGCTGGTCGTCCTGGAGCCGGGCCCTTTTCCAGGTCGTAAGGGCATCAGCTTCCCAATCGTGAATTGGCTTGGGTCGGTTTTGTTTTGCAATCGCAAGATGCTTCCGAAGCTACCTTCGGCGATCTTGGTAACCGTGCAATTACGTGTCCACTCGTCATACCAATTTTCGATTCGTTCAACTGTTGAAAGGACGTCGTCAATACTCGTAAGAGGCGTCAAATAGTCGAGATCTTCAGCGCTCAGTGTCGCAGCTACGGTGGGGACCACCCCTCTTCCGCGCCTCGATCTGAGCACTGGTCCAGCCGGACGAACGGGTTGCTCGATGGTTGGACGAGCCAAAGTGCTGCCAGGAAGGATGTCAAATGCGGGATTGTCAAGTGGCGAATATCCAGCAGGAACGGCGCCGGCAGACTCCGCGACAGACGAGACGTCATCTGAGGACTCTCCACCTGGAGCTCCTCCTTGCGGAAGAACTCCAGGTGGAAGAGTCAGCCGCTGCCCGAGTAACTGGCTCTGACCAAATGCGGTCAGCTGGTCCTCTATGCGATTAGTCCGCACATTCTCTGATCGCTCGAGGAGCGGGACGCGGTCTTGGTCTGCCACGTAGTGAGCTGATGTTCTCTGATAAATTAGGTATAATTGGTAGATCTTACCGTGGGCGGATGAGACCCCGAGCTTTGCGAACTCCGCAGCCAGATTCCTCGTAGTCTTCTTGCCATAAGTTTTGGCCTTCGACGCCATGGTCTTGGTGCCTTGCCAGAGCTCTGCTCACACCGTCAGCTAATTACACCCATATATATATACATATATGTTGTTGAAGCTCCTCAGAGGAGCTCCTTGATTTATAAACACTCACTGGATGGTCCGGATCGCTTCATCATTGTTCCGGTTGCTATGTGTTGGACTGTGTAAAAGCGGCGGTGGCGTTTGTCCAGAAAGCGTTAGTCTTTTATCTACTTGGGTGATAAGGCTGTCGCACCCCAACACTTCCGTTTCGATTCACAGGATGGAGTCACAATTCAGGACTGCACGGCAACTTTACTACTCTCCACAATCAGAGACTCTTTATAGCGTCAGATACAAACTGTTATACGATTCTTCATGGGATTAGCTATCTAACTGTGAGGATGGCCCCTTGCCACCCAGCAAGCGAATAACCAGCAGACTGTTCACCCTTTGAAAGAACAAGCAATAAATGACAGCAAGCAAACCAACAACCGACTACTTCTTGGATTGTCCTGGCTGGCGGATATACGTTGGCTCTGATGAGGTATGACAAGTGTGCAGGGTCTGGACTCTGTTGACCCTGGGCCGGTATCATCTGGAATCAGATATTGTCGAAAAGGTTCAACGAAAGCATTTCGATATTGACCCTACGATTTGCGAGTACCAGATCTGCAATAGCAGTTTATCGATTTACTATGTAATCTTACGTGTTGGTTCATTCGTAGGCCTTGTGATTTGCGGAGCCATGCGCTTAGATGTGGTTCCATGCTCCAAAACTGAGCGCCTATACCGAGATTTAGCAGGCAAAAGATAGGCTTCATCGAATAGATCAGCGCCCCATATTTCGCGGATTTCATTGGCATAGTGGCTAAGGTAGTGCTTGTTCACCTGCTGCGCTCGCCGGTTGATTTTACGATTTGACAGCCCACATCCGAACAAGGAGACAAGACGTTGTCGGCAGATTCTTGCAACAGTCTGACGCGCAACATGTACTTTGCATTGACTGAGCTTTCGAAGTAATTGTAATCCCCAAGTCCAAGGTAGTCTGCGTGTCCGACCTGTAGATGAAGTATCCCTCAAGATCTTACCGTTGACTCCGCGCTGAAATCCCCAAGTAACGATGGCTTCTTGCATGACAGTAGGGAACAAACTCCGAAGAGGATGTAAATGATGTCGAGGCGACAGGATCGCTAGCACTCGTGGCGTAGACACTTTTCTATCTTCCATTTCAGACGACGCTAGACTCAAATGTGATGCTCGAGCTGTAGGGTCCGAATACCATTTGGCAAGCCATAATGACAAAGCCTCAAAGTCCATCAGCTGTCCCGCTATTCCCAGTCGCTTGAGGATCTCCCTCCATGCAATCGGTGGTACCGTTCCTCCTAGTTGAAGGAGCTGTCGCCATATGTTGATAACAAGCGGTAGATCATCAGTGCGGTAAGGTCGTCGTCCAACCTGCCTCCTTGAAAGCATGCATACACGAACATAGCTACTTGATCTTGGGCTGACCATGAGGTGCATATCTCGCATTTTATCCAGCGTGAGCTTGATGCCATTGAGATCTCGCCGTGTTAGATAGAGTCGAAGTAGCAGATTCAAATAGTCGGCGGCCAAACTTTCGTGGGTCGAATTGACTGTTAAAATAGCAAGAGTTCTCTCCATCTGCCGAGTGTCGCCGGCTTGATGATAAGAAAGAAACAAAGACTCCAGGAGGTTGCGATCTTCGAATGTGTCCGGATGAAGATCACAGGCTAACACATCATTCAAAAGGGTACTCTTTCCTTCCGAGGCTAGCTTGCGGACCAACTTAGAGAAAGTCGAGTTGCCAATAGATATTCCAGCTCTGCTCAACTGATCAATCCTGCTATTAATAGCTTCGGGTATGGACTTCTCGCGCGACGCGAGTTCCTTTAACGACAATGGTCCGATGGCTTCGACACCAAGCACACACAACCCGTTGATGACAATGTCAATGGTGAACATCGTCGTGGCAAATAACCGTGCGCAGAATCCGTCAGTGAGTACTTTTGGAGAAATCCCATGAATTTCTCCGAGCTGTCTATTCATCAGCACCCGAGAGATTAAAGGTGCTGGTTTGAAGTTGCTCCTCGTACGATCTGCGAATGAAACCCCAGCATCAACCATTCGTTTGGTTATCTCTACGAGATGGTCATGATTGCCATATATAGCGAGGTGGTGTAGCAACGGCTCGCTGATGGAGGCATTGGATGGGAGATCACATTTTCGTATCAAAAGATTATGCCATTTTAGAGCGGCAGTAAAATCCCCCCTTGCACAGAACTCTGGGATTATGGTGTTGTACATGTGACGCATCCCAAGCCCGATGTATATGCGTCTGAAGTACCCAAGGGCTGCCTCATTCATCAGAGCATGCCGGAACAGTTCTACCACATGCTCTGGTGAAGGTGGGAAATCTATATGGAGGTGTGCGTGCCATTCGTAGGCGTAATTTGGCTTAAACCTCAAATGATACCTTAAGATCGTCAGATAGAGTTTTGGCCAACTCTGCCCAGTTAAAGCCCGTTGCTTTTTGGCGTAGACTTCGATCTCTTTCAGTATTTCGGGAAAGTTGAAGCCTAGTTCTAGTAGAGCACTCCAAAGCTCATCTGCAACGCGTCCTCCACATGGCAGTTGTAGACCCCTTCCCGATAGATCTTTCCAGATAGTTATGAGCCCTTCCAGGCCGTAATGCCTTTGGCGAAAGCGAACCAATTCTAACCATAAGTCAAAGTCCATGGCATACTTCGGACTATCAACGAGACGTGGGTATGAGCCATTTGAATCCGAATTGTCTAGATCTGATTCGTACTGCCATCGTTCAAAGGTTACTAGATATTGTCTCCAATCCTCAACCCTCCCTCGATTGGCGATCTTGCGTATTACAGCTAAGAGCTTGGTACGATTGTCGTGTTTGCGTATTAGTCCTAGTCGTTTGCGTATTGACCGACGAGAGGCTTTAGTATCGTGATCGACTGGAGATGTCTCGGCGAAAGTTCCACTCGATGAAGTGGCTCTTGATCCATAGTCGTCGGCTCGACGGTCACAGAGAAGTTTTGGTGAGTAGTACAGCGTAAGAGGCGGTTTATAAGTGTTACACAAAGCGTCTAGAGCAGAGATGTTTCTCAACAGTCTTTGCGACGCCGGTCGCATGCAGCATACGCCTAGGTATAGTTTTGGATGTATTGGAACATTCAGTTGAAATGCAACGCAAGGGGCTTCGGATCTCGACAAAGCTATTACCGAAGCAGCTATACTGACTAAGCAACGCTAATTCTATTGGTCCATTGCGACTTTGACGACATGTCTCTTCAGACTCGAGCTCTCCCCCGATCATTGAATTCATACGACACCCCAGGGGCATAAACAAGCCAGTTACACGTCACAATGGCAGGGTATGTTCTTGCTTCCTTTCAACGGTTCAAGTGCCCCCAGATATCATACCCGCTAGTTAGGAATTGCAACCTTGATCTCGATTCCAGCAAATCTTTTGACAAGAGTTTATGATCTGACCTATTGAATAGCTGGCCAATGTACCGAGAGAACCGTGTGCCCCATTACCAACGGCTTTTCCAGAAGAACGATGGAGTACGACAATGGAGAAAGGTTAGTGCTGGTCTTTCGTACCTCATCAAGTGGACACAGTGCGGAGCGACGAAGGCCCTCTAAAACAGGCCGGGCTACGCATTGAACGCTGGCATCGACGACTTTACTGACCCGCTTTCCCGAATAGACGCCCCGAAGCAAGTTCATGCTGTATCCTTACTACGTTCTGCTATGGGGGACTTTTGGATGTAAGATCCGCACCCCCCTCATGGGTTCTACTCCTTCGCTCACTTTTCTCTTTAGCAACGATGTATATGATGGGACGACTAACACTGGTATGGCATCTTCAATCCCACGTACTTGCTTCCATGACTCTACGTCTTGTTAAACGGGCCATACTATATGATATTCTTGAGTGCTTATACAAGCGAGTAGGGTCATAAGACATGGTTCGGAAAGGATTAGAACATAACATAATTGAAAAAGGGGGGGGGGAAGGCACGAGATGTTTCTCTACAGCGCCTTCGACGATCTGTGTAGATCAGGTGGCCAATTGACGTTTTGCCAGATCGATTTCAATCTTGGGATTTTGGGCCGTACAATCAGTAGATCGTCTTCTGCTTTATTTCCCCCAGTCCTGCCGATACTTCCGATCAAGCGCTGATGTGCCGGCACCCATCAAACTTCTTGTATTGAAAGTCATACCAACCATGGCCAAGGCATTCCACGCCTTCCCGCGGTCTTGCATGCGTTATTTCCATCCGCCAACCTCTTATCACTCCCACGGTAAAGTCAGCTCTTATCTTTCAACCCCGAGCTTTCCTTTTCTCTTATTGATCTGTCCTTGTTCTACTGGCTATTGCTCCCAAGTCCAAACAGGCATCCTGAGGAAGGAGACCGTGGCGGCAACGAGGTACCAAGAACGACACAATTGCTTATAAATAAGGTGAGGCAGCGAAGGCCTGCTAGCGGTCCATTCGTCCATAGTTCCGCATACATGGTGCCTATGCTCAAAAAATTTGCACTACTCGGGGGATCAATCCACTCATACCTACACTTCCGCCTACTCAAAATATCACCCATTCCTCACCCTACTTACCTTCTCCATCCATCTTTACCGCTTTCCCCCCTTTCCCCCCTCCCATTCCCTTCCCACCCTCAGTATGAGCTCGCAAACCCCCTCCGCCACGGCTGTGCTCCCCCATACCTACATCTTCGCTGTCTCTTCGAAAAACCAGTAATCAATCATCGGACGTCTTCATAGGCTGCTCAAACAAAGCACGGCATTTTTCAATTCATTGTCAGGGTCCATCATATCTCATTTTGACATATGCAAATGTTTTAGTAACCTCGTTGGTTTTTGGCAAAGTATAACCATCAATTTAGGTTCCAATGTCTAGAAGAGGTGAAACACGAAACAAAAGGACCGGGTCCATTTTTGCGCCGAACCAACATGTGCTCAAGTAGACAATCTGGTCATCGGTGCTTGTTTACGACTTTTGGCCCTCCCCGGGTGCCTCCGATGATACGTTGTGGCTTTAGCATATCGCAGATTGGGACGGACAGACACAGAATGGGGTCTATGGAGATTGGCTTGGGAGAGGCGATGGTCGATGGGGGGGGGGTCAGGACCGGGAAGGGGGTTCTCTACGTCAGTGATATACTTGGTGCGGGTTACATACCGGTAGAAGGCTGGAACGCTTTCATCCACCATATATAACCTTGAGCCGATATATACTCCCTAAGAGGCCGCGCTCAACGCTTCGAGTTCGCACCCATTCCTATCCATATCCGGATTCTTCTCCATCCCGGTATACCACCCCTCATCAATTAGCGTCGTCTCGAGACTCCGCCAATACTCTGCTTTTTGCCCCTTGGACGTCTTGAGATCAAGATCGCCGAGGCGCGCTTCGATGTTACCATGGCCGGAGCGTGGGATCTGTGGAGTTCATATTAGCTGTAAGACAATAGTAGGGGGTTTATTAAAGGGCCGTTGAGGGCGACAGACCTTGAGAAAGAGAGTGCAGTCTCGTAGTGTCATTGCGGTAAGAAAATCTTGGTCTAGGAGATCTGCACGTAAGACGCCGAGGGGATCTTTCTCGATTTGTAGTTTTTTGAGTAGATTTAACAGAGGGGAATTATATAGAAAATCGACCAATGCAGCTCGCGCAGGTTCGGTAAGTGTATCGGAATGTTTTGGCGTACTCGTAATGATGCTCACAGCTTTAACTACTTTGACTTTATCCCCTGATATAAGGTTTAGTGGACAGAAGCTAGATTTCGAATTCTCTTCAGTTGTGCTTTTCATCGCCCATAAGGCACATGTCCTGCATCTCTTCGAGCCAGCAGGCGCGGAAGGCGATTGAGCAAGCCATTTTGGCTTGAACTCCACACATGCGTAGTAGTCGTCGGTTCCGGCCGACATGTCAGTGACTAAGGTACCGTAGTCTTCGTCTTCTACAAGATAAACGTAATGGCGCTTGCGGCTTCTCGACCCCTCGGCCTCCATTTCTCGAAGTTTTGCATTGCAGTCTCTTATGAGATCTCGTGACGGACGAAATAAGATTTGCTGCACCAAGAAACCCCTATTGAAGCGACTAGTGAACAATGGAACGATGAGGTTCTCCAAATGATTCTGGGATTCAATGACTGGGACCGTGGAAGGAAGATCTTTTCTAAGCCGCACCAACCTGCCCTCTAAACGGGGATCGAGGCGTAACGCTGGGATTTCGGATGGCAGAGGAACATCGTCGCTACTCCAGTCAGATTCGAAGTTGAGGTCTGCGGCGGTGCTGGGGCTTGGAGGTGGGGCAACAATTCGGTAGACAACATTCGCAGTGCCTTCGGCCAGATATTCCAAGGTGATCATCGAATCGAGGCTTAATTCCAATGTATTCGTCCCAGCCATGTTGTAAAGCGTTCAATCCACCATGTAAGGGTGTTTCTTAAACTCTCAAGGACCATGAGAAGATGATGGAGAATGTGTTCAGCGAGCTTGCATAAGTAAACATGGGTGCTTAGTGATAACGAATGTGTTGTTGAGCTCCTAAATCATTCAAATCATGGTCATGGCAATGGAAATGTAATACGTTCCCAAGTATGAGAGAGCAGATTTGTTCTAGTTTCCCAGACAGTCACGGCAGTACAAAAATACAAAGAGCCTCCCATGTATGCAACGAAGTAGTAAACCAAGAAGACTGTAACAGGAATGAACAGTGTCGTGGGCGAAGATCAAGCGTGGAAAGAGAGACGATGTCTTGCAACATGATGGACGTCGACTTTGACGGTACTCCGTAGTCCGTACGGAATACCTTACAGCATTACCTTACTCGTACAAGGCATGACTAGTGCTAGCGCCTCATTGCCTACCCATATTCGAATCGAGGGTAAAGGACTAAAGGTACTCCGTAGTCCGTACAATACCTCCGAAAACACTCCGGACACTCCGGCGATGCTGAAAATGTATTACTACTGCTGCGGAATACGGAAACATTGACGCCTGCTTTAAATATAATATCAAGGACTCTGCACCGTGACTTACTTGATTCAGCAATCACTTATCTCCCATAGCAAGCATGCCAGGCAAATACCACGAAGCCCATAAATCCGAAAGTCTTCGAGGCCCTGGCGATGCGCGCCCAAGCGCTCTACAGATCATCAAAGATGAGGGGATTGAAGGCAAGATGACCGAGAAAGTCTTCGTTGTCACTGGAGCCTCTTCAGGCATCGGCCTCGAGACAGGACGCGCATTGGCCGCAACAGGAGGACGGGTCTTCCTTACCGTGCGGGATATGAGAAAGGGAGAGGCTGCCTGCAAGTCCTTCCTCGAGCCTGGTCGCGTGGAGCTATTGGAAATGGACAACAACTCCATGAAAAGTGTTCGCACTGCTGCAAAAAGCTTCTTGGCCAAGAGTGATAGACTTAACGTCATAGTCAACAACGCTGGCATCATGGCTGCTCCCGAAGGCAAGACCGAAGACGGATTTGAATCTCAACTTGGTACCAATCATCTCGCGCACTTTCTGTTTTTCTGCCTCGTGAAGGACGTCATGCTCGCCTCATCCACTCCTGGCTTCCACTCCCGTGTTGTGAACGTCTCGTCATCGGGTCATATGGCAGGCGAAGTACAATTTGGGAATTACGGCTTCCAAAGCGGCAACTACACCCCGTGGGGGGGCTATGGGCAATCAAAGACTGCAAACATATATATGGCAAATGAGATTGAAAACCGTTACGGAGCAAAGGGTCTACATGGACTATCTCTAAATCCGGGTGGTATCTGGACTGGACTGCAGAAGTTCATTCCCGAAGAGACAATGAAGCAGTGGAAGGCTCGGCCGAATGTTGACAATCTTCTGAAAAGCACGGAGCAAGGCGCTGCTACGTCTATTCTAGCTGCTGTAGGTAAGGTGTATGAGAAAAAGGGAAGACTTTACTTGGAAGATTGTGACACCGCAGAGCTAACAAAGAACGGCGATGGGGGATATGTTGCGCATGCATTCGATAAGGAAAAGGAGGCAGAGTTGTGGGAGGATTCGTTGAAAATGGTCGGGATAACGGAGGAGTAGAGTAAGATGAGTTGGTCTATCCACGTGGAAATCTCAATTCACATGGGCCTAGAGACAGATGAAGAGAAGAGTCTTACGAGAATGTTTACTGTATCTCGAAGTTCGCTATTGAGAACAATCAACATTTGGACAGCCATAAGACTTCTAGGGGTCCTTGAAAGGCAATCACCGAACGTGAAGTCCCCCAAACAGCTTAACGCAGCTAACAGCAATGCTCCCACTACATGGTGACTCCCATGTTAGCATATATAAATATTTTGTATTATGAGCGTAGTACGGCCCTCGTGCATGTGTGCTACAAGATCTCGGAAGACGAACCCTCCGAGTCAAGCCCAAACAAATATAATCAATGATCGGTAAACTTGACTTACTGGACTAGATATACCAATGTCAGGTTCTTCTTATATTTACATATATTTACCGTCGGAATTATCTATCGAATATATGATGTCTAAATTTCCATAGCGTTCTTGGCCACCAGATCGATTCAAAGCCGTCCAAATTCTAATAGATCCCAACCCGAAATCCACAAGCATGGCCCAACCAAATCTCAACCTTGACAGCCTCAATACACCCCCAAACTGCGTAGCAGACTTCTGCCTCATCCCTGTACGTCACCCATCAAACCCTGCCAGCCATTAGCCGCGCCTTCTGAGCACCCCTAGATCGGCACATCTTCAGCATCCGTATCACAGCAAGTAGCAGACGTACAGCGCCTGATGCAAAAAAGTAAACTATCATACTCGATGCACTCTGCTGGCACCACTGTCGGTGGGTTCACGCTACCTTGAAGAAATAGAGAGTGGGGCTTTTGGCTGATGTGGAAGAGTAGAAGGACCCTGGGATGATGTGATGCGATTGATTGGGCAGTGTCATTCTATGCTGCATGAAAAGGGGATTGTGAGGATTCAGACCGATATTCGTGTTGGGTCGAGGTGAGTGGGTGGGGTTCTAGGCTTGAGGGTTGGGGCAGAGAGTATGGTTGACAGGTTTCTACTGTAGGATCGATAAGAAGCAGTCCTTTGATGACAAGGTTAAGGCTGTGAATGAGCTTTTGGCTGCTGATAAGGAGCAGTAAAGTTTGATTGGTTTATTCAAGACTGCCAAAGTATATCTTGCCATTGCGCTTGAGCTGTTAATGAGATGATCTTTGACGATAACAACAGCACACTGGTTAATTCTGGTGGAGATATCAGAGGTCAACTTGCACAGCGAATCAGGTTTTCCTTTGGAGATCCTACCCATATTATCCTGCAAGCTTCACCAGCACACATATTTTGACATGGGAAGGCAATAATATCCAGAAGCTTCAAAGCATATTAGCCATGCAAGACAGCTGAGTGTTCAGGTCAAATAACCACTGGATAAACACAATCATGAGTTCTCTTACGGTCATTTACGAGTGCTTGCTCGGTCTATACCGTACTCAAAGATGGGCTGCAAAGACAATTGCCCTATCTTATTTTGTTCAAAACTGATAATTCTCCAAATCTGTCTTCACAAGAATTGTACTTTCCCAATAACACCTCTCTATCAAAGCTGCAGACCATACTCTAGTGTTTCGTCAAGACTATTTACGTTCTGTCTACCTACGTATCCTGTCCCTTTACGCGCCAGTCTTGCGTCCAAGGGGACATGCAAGATTCGTTCTTTGGATTTTCGCTCTACGTCGCTACATTACTATCACAGGATGGAGAGTTCTAGACTTCTTTTATTATCGAAGCCTTTACAGACCCATATTTGGCCAAATCTTGAGGTTATAATTTTCATGTCTGTTGTCGCTTTTTGGGCTGCTATTGTCCTTGGCTCTAGAAACGTGAGCTTCCTCGTATAAGGGCACTATTCCTGGAGTATTTTAGCCCGAATCACGTTGTCCCTAGGGCAAAAGAATGCTTGTGGTCCATGCGGGAGACAGGAGGCGAACGCTTACATGCTTGACCACTGGACCCCGACTTCTCGCAGTCCGCTGCCTGTCCTTGCTGTGGGCTATCCTGATTCTGGCAAATGCACGTTGAGCCCTTGAGATGATATCTCTAGATACCTGCTCTTTTCCTGATACCCTTCTGTCGTATCTGTGTAATCTAATACTTCTACTATTTTTTGTGTAGTCACATTTACGAGCCCAAGTAGCTATGGACGACACAGTCTTCACGGCAAGAAGAAGCATGATATGCCCGCATCACACTTTTCTAGATAGTTCAAGGTATCTGGAACACGAGGTCGGAAATTGAAAAAGCATCGACGCAGCACTCAGACCGATCCATCACTTCCCACAAGTCTTCGTCACCTACAATCTGGACATCCTGAAACTCTTCTGCCGCAATGATTCGCATGCTGATATCTTACTCAGCTTCGCTGCGAGTTATGTGGTCTTTGTGCTCAGAAGACGGCATGACTTGAGCTGGAACTATGTCGGTCGCTTCCAGGTAGTCTTGGCTTTTGGTTTACTGAAGAGCAGGTGAATTGATGATTCTAAAGTGAGGAGAGTTGCTCTCTGTGTATGCATACAAGTTCGGTCAATATATATGTATTGGTAATGCGACGAAATAAATCGAAGAGTATCTAAGTGAGAACATTTCGAAGTCTTTAGATGTTTGAACAAACAGCTTTCAGAAGAGCGGATCGCGCTTCATGTAGAAGCATGTATGTTTCATGCACATTTCAGTTTCTTGATACTTCTGTCTTAACTTCAGATAAAAGAGGCAAGCGAGTCTGAGCATTTGAATCGTTGCCCGGGCCGACTATTCTAGAGTACACAGTCGAGCCGACCTTAGAATAAGCCGCAAGGCTGCAATTGGACTGCAAGATAACATTTCATGATGATGCCCTGCGTCCGACAAACTTCACAACCCAACACTTGGAGTACCATATAGAGCATTAATCCAAACCCTTCGGATTCAAAAATCAACGTGGGCTGAAGGTCTTTATTCTTTAGACGATACGACTATAGACCACTGCCCAGCTGACAACCTGATCGGCTAGGCACGAGACGAAGAAGTCAAGACTTCCAATCTATCTACGTCTTGATCCGAAGAAGCTATGAGAGATAGATAACTGCTCGCTTGAACTGTCTTCAACAATACGCAAAAATGGCATTCAATTTTAACTGGTCGCCCTTGACTGCCGACGCCTCCTTCTACACTCGCGCGCAGGAGCTACTGACCACTGCTCTCAACAAGTCGCCCAAGCCTCCCATTATCGTTGATGATATCCTCGTCAATGAACTCAACCTGGGATCGGTACCGCCAGACTTGGAAATCCTCGAGATTGGAGACCTGGCAGAGGATAGGTTTCGAGGTATCTTTAAGATGGTATATACCGGAGATGCTTTCCTCACCCTGAAGACTAGGGTTCAGGTATGTTGGATGGAGAGACGCGACATGTTCGATATTGTTGCTAACTTAAGACAGGCCAACCCGCTAAATACTTACTTATCCACCAAACCCTCATTCACGTCTCCTCAACCGCTCGCCGCCTCCTCTAGCCTAACAATACCTCTTCAAATCACACTGTCCGAGATCAAACTCTCCGCATTTATAATATTGGTGTTCTCTAAGCAAAAAGGGCTCACTTTGGTATTCCGTAACGATCCTCTTGAATCACTCAAGGTGTCGTCAACCTTCGATTCAATACCGTTCGTGCGGGAATATCTACAAACAGAGATTGAAGGACAACTACGGACGCTATTGATGGATGAGGTCCCGGCCATAATTCACCGCTTATCTTTAAGGCTATGGGTTCCGGAGTATCGGGCGAAGGAGGATGAAGAACTTGCTCGGAAAGACCAGAAATCAGTACCAGAGGAGAAGGCAGTGGATCCTCTGGCAAGCCCACCGCAAGACCCTGTGGATTTCTCTGGAAAACCCCTAGACGCCAACCAGATAGCTTCAATTTCTCTCGATGCAGGCTCAGAGGCACATTCGCTCTTCTCGCAAAAGAACCTCCTTCGCCTGGCAGCGTTGACCGATTCGCACAGAACATTGTCTCTATTTACCCCCAGCATCCGGGATGCGGTTTTCAGGGCTTGGGCAGGGCCAACAGAACGTGGTGAACATTTCCGCAGCACCCCGTCCATCACTCCAGCTCTGTCTCGGTCGCATTCGCATATTGGTAGCATAAGCACTACCTATGTATTCCCCGAAGGCTCAGATGGACCATCGCATACTGCAAGACCCAGTCTTACGAGCTTTGGATCAGCTGCAACCGGGCTAGGACTTGGCTCAAACAAACATGGGAAAGCCCACGGAGGTCGCAAGCGGAACCACCGAGTTGTGAATCTCAGGAAGAAGAAAGGGTCAAACTCAGATGACATGGAGAGTGTGAGCGGAGAAGGCAGCACCATGTCCGAGACATTGTCCGAGACCGTATCATCCGCGCCGTCAGGGTTCGCGTCCGAACCAGCAAGGCAACGAGAAGACGAGCTCGTCACTCCGCCAAAGTCGCCGGAAAAATCACGTCTGCAGGCTGATGCGGACGGCATCGATCTCCGGGACACACCCCCACGATTACGGAACTTCACTCCCCGTCCGCCACAGTCCCATTGGGACGACACCACCACAACCCCCAGACCCTCCATCCCCCTCACCTTCACCGACTCCTCATCCTCTGCGCCCTCTCTCCCAAATCGACCCCCGCTCCATCGCCCAACCTACTCCTTCCAATACCCCCCGGAAAAACCAGCTCTATCCTCATCCTCTCACCCCTTCTCACCTCAACTCCCGTCCCCATTTCCCTATCTAGAGTCTGCCTCTGGCGGCATACTTGAGCAAGCTTGGATGATGAAAATGGCAGGGGAGATTGCGAGGAGGGTACAGGATGAAAAGGCGGGGGGTGGGGTGGGATGGCAGAAGAGGGAGGAAGAGAGGGAGGAGGCACCGCCGCCGGCTTATGGGGCGTGAGACTTGTGTGCCTGTGTGGGGTGGAGCTTGCTATGTGCATTTTCTGGAGGCGGGACACCGGAATACCCCTTCTCACCTCTCATGCAGGATGAAAGGGGAATACAGTAACTTGGTTGGCTGTCACTGTATAAATATCGAGGCCTACATACCCCACTGAAACCATATACGAAGATGATTCATGTCCCTATCATTCCATTTTATGATCGAACAAACCATGGTACAGAGTAACGATACCAGTCCGCAGTACAAAGACGCGATCCACGACTACAGCCGCACATGGGAGGGAGAGAGATGCACGACCTCTTGTGAAGTCGAAAGCGCAACGACCTTGATGTCCGTCCTTGAATACCAATATAAAATGACGATGTGGGAAGGCCTGTTCTTCTCGGGCCATAGGCGGAACTTACAATCCTGGATGTGTCTCGGGTATGGGAGGTCGGAATCTCTCTCTTTTGGTATCTTTACATACATACACTACAACCTCCCATATCCTATTGACCTAAAAACTCACCCCCCTGAAGGCCCGCCTCAGCTTTAGTACACCACATCTCACTCGCTGGCCCCCCTCCCCTCCCCCCCCAAATCAAGCCTTCCGACTCATCTTCCTCTCCTGCTTCCGATTCCCCTTCTCCCTCTCCCTCTCCAAAAACTTCCTCTGCTCCTCCCCACTCATGCCCTTAAGCCTCGAATCCCGCATCTCCTTCTTCTTCTTATCAACCTCCGCTTTGCGCTCCTCGGCCTTCTCGTCCTCGTCCACTTTCTTCAGTTTCGAAATTTCGGACTCGCGCGTCGCGCGTATCTTGCGCTGCACTTCGGGGCGGAAGTGTGCGGAGGAGGCGAGGGTGTCGGGGAGGCGTAGGAAGTGGGTGAAGAGGGGGGTCGTGGAGTTGTAGGTGGTGGGGGAAGTGGAGGAGGGGAGGCGGAGGGAGAGCGTGAGGCGTTTGCGGGGGTTGGTTTCGTTGAGTCTGGAAGAAAAAGGGAGTTAGGGGAGTCCGTACAGGTAGGAGGCTAACGGCTTACTTTAGAGGCTTGTCGAGGGGTTGGTCCGTAACCACCAAGTACTCGAAGGCGTCGCCGGCGGTTTCGATGGCTTTGATGAGCTCGGGCGTGAGGAAGAAGTCGGTGATCTCGGCATTTTCGCTCATTGTGGTTGCCCAGGCGGGCAGTTTCGCGTGGTCCTTTGTGGTAGTCAGGGATATATCATAGCGATCGTCTCTTAGATTACGCATCGCTTCTTTGTGGACAACGGCCCATACAAAGTTGTCGTAGGATGATTGAGGGACCCTGATTTCCTGCTCTTGCCCCTTTTGCTTCGGTACCAGGTCCCTCTCCTTCCCATCAAAGGCATAGGCTGTTGCTTCCATCCTTTCTGTCGGCGGGCGAACGCTATCGAGGAAGAAGCTCATGATCCATTCTACGAGTAAAATTGCAGGGTTGTATCGTTTGTAGAGGGTGAGCTTTATGTCAACAAACGCGACATTTTGCCGTCCAGTGGCATAAGTCACAAATTCTTGCGCGGTCTTTTCCTTGAGTAAAGTCTGGGGGATTTTATCCAATGCCAGTGCCTCTGCCACAGCAGAGGTCTGCTCGCCGTCGGCCGCAGGTGCTTTTCTCCCCCCAAAGCCAACAACTGCATACTCCTTTTCCAAGGCTGTTCCATGCGCTCTGATCCAGCTCTTCGCCTTACTTCTATTCTTGCGGCGACCCCACAGGTGAAACCCGAAAATCAAGAGGACGAATGGGAGGACAATTCCTTCTTGATAAAAGTCACGCGGTGACGCTCGCTCCCAGACTCTGTACCACTTTGTATAAGCGATTCCTTGCCCGAATTGGGAGGTAGGCTCTGCTGCTTGTGGTCCTGAAGGTTGAGCTGGAATGGCGGAAATGGAAGCCGGGGTAGGATCTGGTGCCCCAGCAAAGTCGGCGAAGTCTATTTGCATAAGTTAGGCCAACTCGGATACCATTGCAGAGTGGATGTGATTGAACGTACCGGCATCGTCACCGGTAGAGACTGGTGAAGCCATAGGCTTCTGGGCTCCGAAGAGACCTTTTAGGTAGTCGCCCATGACGAAAGATATCACCAAGATGGAGAAACCGCAACGTCGAAAGAGCGAGCTCAATTGAAGTAAAGAAGTGACACGAGGCTTTGAACCAGATCAAAATCTGGGGTCGTGAAAGTCGTTTCGGCTATTGTGTAATTTACGGTACCAGATGCCTCTAGGATAGAGGGAATATAATACAGCGTATTCGAGCCTCGCTTTTGACATCGTCTGCGTCTGTCTCTTCTGAATCTAATTTGGCTGGCACTGTAATCTTCATCATCTATGTCGTTTCAGCTCTCTTCTTCACCGGCATCATCAGTTATATAGTCCGGAGAGCACTCATCGCTCATTGTCTTCGTCTAGTACAAAGAAGCACCAAAGGTCTTCTCATGAGAACAAAGTACAGATATTCAGAGCACTCTCAACATTGAGCTTTGCGGTTCTCTCATATCATATGATGAGTTTCCTCGTCTATTCGTATAAAGCCTGGGCTTTAGAACAGGGTATAGAACTACCGCAGAAATTCCTTGGCCACGACGGCCTCATTGATATACAGCACGGGACAACTCGTATCTGCGCTTGGGAATGGTTGACGTCTTCGACCCTATTTCGAGATTTTGCAGAGATCATCTGCGGAAGTAGCGCTAGGTACTGGTGGACTCAGCAGGCTTTATCGGGTACAATGGCTTGGAGTTTCTTCATGAGCATTGAAGGTGTGGACAGGCTTTTATATATTCTCACCGTATTTTGTTCGAAACACTGATGCAATCTCTCATTTCAAGGCCGGGGAAGAAGAATCCCAGGACTCTGGGCCTTTCTTTTGATCGGACAGATCCTCCCTGTGTCATTCGCACAGAATCTCTTTTTCCTAGCAACCATGTTGACACCAATCTCGGATCCCGAAGGTGTGATGTTGACTCCAAAACCAGCATTACAGCTATTGCCTCTCGCGCCATATACCATGTCCATATTCCTAGCCCCGTTCTTGGTAGGCACTCACATGTTCGTCCCAATTGTCTTCATCATCCGATTTCTCCTCTTCTGTCCTCTTCTTCTCCCACTCGTCATCCCAAGAAGCTTCAAGAATAGCCACTTCAGACGGAAGCATATTCACCGAGCATACCAGGGAGCTTACAAATTCATTGTTATCTCCTCGGCCGCCCTTATTGTTATACAGACTATTCTAGCCATTAAGGACAACCTATTCCACAGTCTCAGGCATCTCGTGACCGGGCAGGACCCAATCACGGCCAAAAGTCGGGCTGGTGTAACCACTGCCATTGCCAGAGTACTCGAGGCTGTAAACGACAATCCGGCCGTTAGCGCTCCAGGCTACGATTATGTCTTAAGCGTCATAAGTTTCTTGACGTGGTATAGCATGAAGTAACATCTTCCACCCTAGGGCTTGAGAATGAATCATGTTTGAAGACGGGAGACTGGCTTGAAAGATTTATAGTACCTCTCGTACGAGCCGCTTGCCTCGAAAAAGGGCTGTAATTTGGAACAGCTAAAGCACAAAGTTAATGAGAGCATGATTGACTATAGGCCGTGGAAGTATCCTGCCAGACCAAATGCTACTTGCTTTTATATACCAAGCTCTGGTTTTCTTTACAACAGCCCTTTTATAATAAGAGGGTTATTAGTGTCATTCTGATAAGCCTTCTTACAAATCTTTCTTTCTTCAGCGGCCAATTGTGGTGAACTGCTTCGCTAGAGCAACAAGGCATATCTCTCAACTCCTGATTTTCTGGCCCCGAATACAGTCCGTACGCTTGCAGCTAGTGCAGCGATGCGGCTCGAGCAATTGTCTCTAGGTATCAATCGATTGAAGGTCCGACGATAAGCCAATCAGGCACAACTCACGGATGGCACGGTCATGATATGGCCATTATGGCTCCTAGCCCGGGGTCACCATCGACGAATATACGCTAGTGAAAACTCGCCGATGTTATCGGACCCCACCGCGAGCCATTCCAGGGGCAGGAAATGGGAGCACTTCAGTTTAGGAAATGCAGACTTTCGTTTCTGAGATATTCAGGATCCTAATTGACAACCACAGATTGTAGCAATCATCTAGCATACCGTCGTATTAGTTTCCTAGCGACTCGGTCGATGGCACCCAAAATTCCCGACTTGATATTTCTGTCCATTATTAATAAATCTCGCGGAAAACCCCATCGATACATTCAATCCTCGTCGTCGCGCACTCTGTAACAGGGACCAAGAGATCATGCTCGACAGCCCTCATTGAACCTTCGCTTAGGCAAATTTCGCAAGCAAAAGGGGAGAAATCCAAGGATTTAAGCCTCGAGCGTTCAAGAAGATTGAAGCGATTTGTTGCTTTGCTCTTTGCGCAGCGTTGGGACACCGCATTCGCTCTAGGATTCTCCAGGCTTTGCACTCGCCGATCAAACCGAAAGAGCTAAAGGCCTTTCACCGTAGTCTGGTCGAGCAGTCATCCTAAGAAGGGAATGGAAAAAGGGGGGTGCACTCAAACGTGAGTTTGGATTCGGGTTCGCTAATAGTCCTGCGTTAGTCTCAAGGCATATGCTGGAGTAACCGTGGACGGTGAGGGACGCCCTCTCGTCCATGTACCATGCCATGCAAGAAGGGTCGGTAGTTCAACATCACAGCTACTGACCAACCCAAACTCTTGTCGCATCCGTAGGCCATTCCCTAATCCCTCTTGACCTCAAAGACCTCCCCCGCCAGCTTCTTCACCGCTTCATCCCCAATGCCTCCCAACGCACTCTTAATCCCCTCTACTACCTCTCCCGGTAGTCCATTCTTTTCCCTTGCATAGATATCAATCCCAGCAGGCGTAAACAATGTCTTCGCAAAATACGTGACCGCCCACTGCCCCTCCCCTTCCAAGTCTCCCCAACCCAACACCTCCCAATGCGAGGAAGCTATCATCAACCAGCCCTTCCCCCGCCAGTCCCAAGCACCAGTGTCCTTGCCACTGGCAGTCTCGACGCCGCGGACGGTTTTGAACTTATCAGAGGTAAGCGGCCGATAGGAGACAGTACTGTCAAGCCGGTCGGTGGTTTCTTGGGGTGTGCTACCAGGGGTTGGAGGGAGGGTCTTGTAGGTGATGGTTACGTTGCGTTTCGAGGACCACATCGGGAGGGTGGAGTGGGTGACATGCCATGTTCCTGAGAGCCAGTCGGTTGTTGGAGGGGTGAAGCTGCTGGTGGTGGGGAGGGGGGATGTTGTGGGTGGGCGGAGGGTGATTTGTTGTGCCGCCATGGGTAGCTGTTACGGATACGGATACGGACACGGAATACACAGAGGATCACGACGTTGAGAATGGATATGGCAGTGTGTGTGTAACGATTGGAGAAGGTACTGTACCTGGACGGGCCGCCTAAAACCCCCACTATGAGTAAGGCTGTTATCGATAAGATCTCGATCATCGAACGCTGCATAACTCAGGTACTACTACGGTACTGTACTTTCTCGTGATATGTAATGACCTATTGTAAGGTAGGTAGACTCCAATGCGGACCACCTTCGGGGTATCGATTGCCCTCGTAGTTGTGCTACTAAGCCTGCAGTTCCCGATGTTCCCACAAATGGCTGCAACGCTGGCTCGACGCTTTCTCCCCACCACAGCGAGCAAAATCCTCCCCACCTCCAGAATATCCTCCCAAGTCCACCAACCCTCTTCCCGCACCTTCGCCAGCGCAACCAGCACCATGGCTCCCAACTGCAATGCCTTTTTCGACGCCGTCAAGGCCCGCCGCACGATGTACCAGTTGAGCAACGAATCCACCATCCCGGACTCCCGCATCAAGGAAATCGTCAACGACGCTATGCTCCACACCCCCAGCTCCTTCAACTCGCAGACCACCCGCATGGTTGTGCTGCTCAAGGAGCACCATGTCAAGATGTGGGACGCGACCACCGAGGTGTACAAACAGCAGTTGCCCGAGGACAAATTCAAGCCTGCCAAGGAGCGGTTTGATGGATTTAGGGCGGCTTATGGCACTGTGCGTCGAGAGTCGGGGTTCGTTTTGGACAATGGGAGAATGCTGATAAGATGTGGCCATAGATCATGCTCTACGAGGATACCACGAGGATTCACGAGTTCCAACAGAAATTCAAGATGTATGAGGACAAGTTCCCACAATGTAGGTGTTGCTATTGTCGTCTCCTGATCTATAGACTGATTAGGCGCATAGGGTCCGAGCAAACCAATGGCATGATGACTTACATCCGTGAGTTGCACCTGGATCTTTATGATTAATATAGCGCTAAACTCCAGGACCGTAGTATGGACGGCTCTCGAAGCAGAGGGTCTCGGATGTAACCTTCAGCATTACAATCCTCTGATGGACGTCCGCCTTCAAACCGAGTTCAATGTCCCTGAGACCTGGGCTTTGAAGTCACAGTTGGTTTTCGGGAAGCCAACTGGACAACCAGGCGAGAAGAAATTCGAGCCGGTGGAGGAGAGGGTGAAATATTTTGGATTGTAGGCAAAGACGGGGGATCTTCCCTACTGTTGCTCAATATCAGTAAGCACTCTCAACGTGAGACGCCAGCAAAGCTTTGAAAAACCGAATTGCAAAGTCTTCCTGCTAGACCGGTGATTTATAGAATGAGAAATGGTCAAGGTTTAGATAGAATAGACAATCAAATGAGTCCGTCGACCTCGTTCTTAACGTTGCAACAGAACGATCATAGAATCATTTCGACCATGGTTAAAAAGCAACTCCTGTACGTCATATCTTGTTTCAGGATCACATTCTTCAGCTCTCCATATCCTAACTGAACGCCGCATGCACTTTTCCGCTAAGCCTCAGAGGTTACCGAAATTTTATTTTGTCTTGATCGGGATTCCCTCACTTTTTCTCAACTCCGTCAGAACCTTCTCCCTCTCCGCCAATTTTGTTCTCTCATCCTTGACCATCTGCTCCACCGTCTTGATCGCCTCATTCAGCCGATCCAACTCTGTGCCCTCGGTTTTCTGACTGTAGGGGTTTTCCGCACTTTCCGAGTATGGAATCTCGGCGGATCTCTCGCTATTCCGCTTCATCATTGCCTGCTTTGAACCCTTTGAGCCTTTACCCCTCGTAGGCTGTGGAGAGGCGCCACTAGTCAGGAGCTCGTAAAATGGCTCCACGGGCTCATTGAAAATGATCTCCTCATAGTTCTGCGAGACTACAGCTTCCTTCCTCTCCCTCTGCCCCTCAGCATCTGGACCGTACGGATGTAGTTTCAGAGCGTGCCACAACGTCTGCGCCTTCTCGTTCGCTTCCGGGACAAAGTAGAGCTTAATCTGGACTTCGAACTCTCCCCATCCTGTCTCGGTAACTTCGAATGGCGGGGCTTCTACGGTACGCAGCGAGTTTGTGTAGGTTTCGTGCAGCTTGAATTGGACTTTTTTTAGCCAGTAGGATATGTCCTCGTTGTCAACACCCTTGACGTAGACGGACCATTGATGTGTGTGTTCGGCGTTGATACCTAGAGGGCGATGGTTCGGGTCGATGGGTTTGGCGATACTGCCAAAGACTAAAGAGTAATGATGGTCAGTCAGAGCACTTAAGATACCGAGTAACGTGCTTTGACGAACCGAAAGGTCGGTAGATAGAGACACCCTTGACACGCCGAGGTTTAGCAGAATTGCGGTTGTACGGCATCTTGTGTGTATGTGCAGAATTCGAAGAGAAAGTGGCTATTTAAACAATACAATTTTCCTGGTCTCTAAGATCTTACGTACCTTCACTCGCTTTGCTCCTGATGGTGCAGGCATGAGGTTCTGGTGAATATGCAGGTGCACTTCCCACTGCTGTGTTGTGCTTTCCACTTGTGTCAAGCCCTTACAAGGTTACTCCAATAACGCTCTACAACACATATCCACACTTTCAACGTCGAGGTAAGAAGATGTTCAAGTAATTCAATGCTTGGAGGAGCAGAGGCGCAAATGGAGAAGAAGTCGACGAAGGGGACATGTGAAGATCTAATCAGATCAGATTTGACATGAGCTGATCCCTGTAACAAAGTCGATTTCGCCGAGTCGCCGACAAGCAATGTCGTCAATAGTGCATTCAGAGAAACAAAGCTCCAGAATCGGGCATGAAGTGCGAGTACAATCCTCGATGAGATTGTATCTTCCTTGTCTTAAGATCTGAGATATGGCGAAGAAGAGGATTGTTGTCTGTGGGGGAAATGGCTTCCTTGGTAATTGTTTATAGGCCTTGTTCCACAAGCTCTCAGCTAAAACCACCAAGGTTCGCGAATCTGCAAAGTCGCTGTCGGTCGAGGATGGGACGTAACTTCCATCAGCCGCTCCGGCGAGCCCACCTGGTCATCTGTGTCTTCCTCACCCGATCCTCCACCATGGTCAACCTCTGTTTCATGGGCAAAAGCAGACATCCTGAAGCCAGCTACCTACAAATCTATGCTGAAAGATGCCGATGCGGTTGTGCATTCGATGGGGATACTGCTAGAGGCGGACTATAAAGGAGTGCTCACTGGGAAGGAGTCGATATGGGGAGGTTTATCAAGAGCATTTAGTGCTACGAAAGGAGGAAGTCAGAACCCCTTGGAAAGGAAAGAGGGAGAGGCGTTGGAGTCACAGGAGAAAGACGGACAGTTAACGTATGAGCTTATGAATAGAGATACAGGTATGAAACACTGCTGGTGTCAATCTATGATATCAGCCTAATACCGAGGAATCCTCTAGCAATTACCCTGGCCCAAGAAGCATCCTTTCAGAACGTCCCGTCATTCGTTTTCATATCTGCCGCAGCCGGAGCGCCTATGCTCCCAAAACGATATATAACAACGAAAAGAGAGGCCGAATCCACAATAGCCTCATCACTACCAAAGCTAAGAAGCATCTTCATTCGACCTGGATTTCTGTATGATAGTTCACGCAAATTCACCCTCCCAATAGCGTTTGCTGGTAGTGCAGGTAATATGGTCAATGGCATGATTGGAGGCCGGTTAACGTGGTTAGCTGGAGCTGCAGTGGAGAAGCCGTTGAAGGTGGATCTAGTTGCAGAGGCTGTTGTTGAGGCCATTGGAGATGAGGGTGTCAAAGGCGTGGTCGGGACCACTGATATTGAGGCACTTGCTACCAAGGCTTGGAGGAGAGGCATGCTATAAACATGTCATACCATGGCAATGCCTGTAGATCGGGCAGACCACCATTGGGATCCTCGATCGACATATTCGATCAAGCCATGGAACACTCATTGCTGCCCGCCCTGGAATCTTTTCTCCACTTTTGCCATTTAAATCATTGTTCCACGCTCAAAGCTATCTCTAATCTCCGCGGTGTACTGAAGTTGATGTCAGTCTAGCAGTAGATGGGTACCAGGGCTGTTCTTACCTTGTTGTAGAATCTCGCAAGCTTCTGGTTGAATCTGGGATATGGTCAGAATCCTCGAATGTACACAGACGGTGCTTCTAAAACTTACTGCTTGTTCTTGTCGTTGATGTACGTAACATCACCTTCATCATCACCCTTGCCTCGATCCCTCCTCTTTTTCAACCGTACTTCCTCAGCCTTCCGAAGATCGCTAACAAGCCGGTCCACAGCCGCTCGATCAGGCTTATTTTCGACAAAGTCTGTGCTGTCAGCTGTAGAGTAGAACGTGCCATTCTTATCCACAGCGACCAATTCCCCATCTTCTGTCTCTACAATCTCCAGACCCCCACTGAGGGCGGCCTTCTGGACAGCTGCCGCTTTCTCCTTTTCGTATAATTCCATGTCCGGCTTCATCTCTCGTAGCTGCCGTTTATAGATCTTCCGTGAGTCTTGACGGTAATCCTGGAATGCTACATCTTCTCGGTGCTTCTCTTTCTTCTCCATCCGCTTATCCCACTTTTCCGACTCATCAACCGTCCAATCCCATGCTCGTTTCCTTTCAAAGTCTTCGCCAGCAGCAGCTGTATCAGCCTTAAGGAGGTTATGTGATGCAAAGGCCTGTTTGCGGGATAGCGAAGCCAGGAGATTTGGGTCCGTGGCCAGTCTTTGGGACTCAGCCGCGGCTTCCTTGAGGTTACGTTGAGCGGATTTCTTCTGAACGTGATATCAGCCAGCACTTTAGGTCAGGTTTTAATCGAGGGTGTGCATAGCCGTGCGAACAAAGTAGAAAGCTGATGGGACATACCGCACGCGCCTGAAGGGCTTTGAACCTTGCCTGTCTCTCGTCATTTTGCACCGCTGCCTGTGCTGCATCTGATGTGTTTTCCTTTTCGGTACTGGCTTTCTGCTGAGGCTGGTCCGATGCTACCGTTTCTTGAGATTCAGCAGTATCTACCACCGGCCGGGCTTCTTCAACAGTGGTCTCGTTCTGCTGGTCCACAGTCGCCGCAATCTTGCGCTTTTTTGACAGACGCATCATCAAATATGTTGGTATTATCCGTTCCTCTAATTTGATATGGATCAGCGAGGATCAGTAGAATGATAATATGGGGGAGATTGTAGCAAAATAAGAGGCTTCAGGAACTAGAATCAATAGGGCTACTAGCGCCAAAGCTCAGGTTGCGGAGCTTGCAGCGGAGCCTAACAGAATCATGCTGCTCAAGGACCTTTGCATCCAATGCTCCAGCAACACAGTCTCAATAGAGGTTGCATTCATATCTTTAAGATACTATGCGGTATAAGAAGCACTGCTCCTAGAAGGTCTATCAGTGCTAGCGTTTCCTCAGACCTCGACTTTGATGTAGCCACAAAGGAGGCTCCTCAACTCAAGCTTCAGCCTAGGATCGTGCCAGCAATTCGTAATGCCCTCTTCGAGAAGAGAATCCTACAGAAACAGCGCCAACATCAGACATCACATGGAGACATAGGGCAAAGACTCAAGATAATCAAATCCCGACAGGAGCTTCTATATGCCATCCAGGAAAATGTGGTCAGCCACGAAGATGGTCTTCGGCTTTGTACAGTCTATCCTGAGTTGATAAGTGCGCTAAAGAGGTGTTGGCATCACTCTACAGAAATCGAAGCACTAAACGACGTCAATGCAATAATCGCACGTCTGAAATGTATGGGAGTTGCATTGCCAGAGCAGCTACTCGAGTTCTTCATGATAGAAGCTGTACGAAGGGGATCCCCAGCGGCCGTAATGGCGTATGTATCGACGATGAAGTCCAGAAACAAAGGAAATTCACGACAGTGGCTGCCCATCACGACACTTCTCACCGAGTTCATAGATCTAGAGCCCCACCGACGGACATTCCAGGGGTGGGATGGCAAGCGTAAGGAGCAGGAATGGCTCTGCATCTTTCAGATTCTCTTCTCCGAATGGGATAAAATGCTAGAAGCCCTACAAGACGGTACAGACAGTCATCTCAACGACATATCAAATATCAACTTCAACAAATTTGTTCGAGTTTTCCTCTTGTTGGGTGGTAACAAGCTGGCTTGGCAAGTTGCAAAAATGTACTACCACCGCTGTGGACCTATACATGACGAGAACTGGATTTTATTGCTGGACCACCCAGATTACATTAGAGGCTGGTTGCCAGCCCTAGTCCGACAACACGACGATCGACTCCAATTAATACAACAGAAAACATTCGAGATATTGTCCGCTCGCCCAGAACTAATCAAAGAGTGGACCCCGGAGATGACTGAGCCAGTGTTAGTAGCGCTTGAAAGACACCTGATTCGAATAGAAAGCCGCATGCACATCCGATGGAGCGGCGGCGAAAACGGGTTTCATAAGTGCAAAGATGACATTTCGCTCAAGGTCGCCCATCATTAGTAGTGGGAGTCTAGCAACGGTTTGGATGTTGGAGATTTTACACCTCACGATCCCTACAAAGCTTTGCAAGCAGCGTTTTGGCGCTTGTGGTAGGTGAATATAAGGCGGGAGAACAGAAATCATCCATCGAAACGGGACCCCAGATCTCCAGATAATATCGTCGTAACGGTAGTAGGTGTCCTTTAGGGACTTCTGTCTTCTAAGGATGCATTCACATGTGTATTGAGCACTTGGATATTCCTTCTGCTATAAAGGTTTAGAATCTGAAGAAGTAGTTGCACCTCGTTGACAGGATTCATCGGCCATACAGCACAATGGTCACCAAATTTGTGCTTCGATTCCAGACACTGGTTAGGATCCAATTCAACGTAAGACTATCGGGAGCTGAAGGGGGCCTGAAGTTGTAAATGGGCCTTTAGCAACCTTGACCAGTAGGGGTTATGTCGGGCAGCCTCTGATAATATATCCTGCATCGTACAATGTGGGATCGGGTTCTACCATGGAGCACGTTTGTCATCGAATCAGATGTTAGATTTGGATCGTAGAGGGTTAAGATAATCGGTTCGGGGTTTATTGCTGGTGATCTTCTACATCGATGTGCTAGCTCTCAACATGGAAGCCTGGACCTTGTGGACTACATAGGCACGCCCAAAAGATCATGAACTGTCTAAGCACAGGCCTGGATGTGAAGAAATTATTTTGCATCCTCAGCCTCCAAGCAGGAAGCATGTCTGAAGTTCGTTGGCTTTTACTTAAGAGCTAACCTGGTGCAGGAGTCCACCTCCATAATCAGATCATCATGGTCTACAAAAGCATGGAGCCAGGCCGACATCTGACAATTGAGGCAAGATATGTCGTGGAGGTCGCCACTACCCACGGTCAGCTCAATGCTTGGTGCCTTTCTCCCTCTCGCGGTTCCGTATCTTACTCCCGATTCTCATTCCCCATTAGCAACACCATCGGACTATAATGCTCATCTTCCCATAAACCTGCGATCTCCTTAACAGAATGGTCTTTGTTGTTTGCTACGTCAGATGCAACGGTGCCCCGTCCTTACCCTGCTGCATCCACCATACCAAACTCTCTCTGATTTCTAAAGGACGTCAAGCCCAAACCGGTATGAGCGCCGAAGAGCACAAGCCATTCTCCGGAGCTAGAGTTTGGGATTATGAACAAAGAAGTACGAGTTGTGAATTATTGGGTTGGGAAGCTTCGTAATTGGACTACCCCAAGATTACGGCGCATACCCCATTCAAGGCCAACGAGATTACAGCGACAACAAGTGAGAAATCAGTACTTGAATGATATATAGTCCCTATCCACAACTATTAAACACGAAAGTGAAAGGTTCCAAGACGCTTTTTGCATAGGCAGGGATCAATATGTGTACACTCAATATGGACCAAAGCTCTTTCTTGTACCGCTAAAATTCGACCTGGCGAGCTCGAACATTGGTCTCAATCTTGAATTGCTGAACATTATCGATGCATGAATCTTCGATCTGAAGCTTTTCCACTTGCACTTCTGTTAGCTTTAGCGCTTTGTATTCAAAACTACTTCGCTGCTGTCCATTTGATGCGAGTCGTCATACTCTGACCTTTCGTTGCACTCTTCTCGGAGCCGGAAACAAAATCTTAATACCATGGTCCGAAAATCTCCTATTCTTCATCATTAAACGATTGATAGCGGTTCGAACCGTCGTGAGAAGTTCTCGAGAGTCGACATAATCATCTGCTCGAGTCCTGCTTCTCCCTAGCTGAACACTTCCGGGTTTCTCAGAAAAGGTGGTGTAGCAGTATCTTAGAGTCCCATAAGCATCAGTCAATGGTAAAAACTTCGTTAGCCAACGTAGCATTGTTTATTATATATTGATGAACAGCCATACCCAAAAAGTCTATGCAATGCAACACACCTCACACTCTTTCTCTCTAACCTCGCCATCCCCACCCACCTCCCAAACTCATCAAACCATATTGTCCCGCTCAACCTCAAACACTTCTGCAACGCACACCCAATTCCCACGGCCTTCACGGCCCCACTCAGCCTCACCGGCACCGCCGCATTCAGACAGCACGGCGTGAATTCATTTGCCTCCATCAAAAACGCCTGCTCGAATTGCCCGTAGCAGGTCTCTAGAACTCCCTCCAAGTCCCCTAGGAACCGTAGACGCCGATGAGTTTAGACGCGGCGTTCATGTTGACGGTCAGCTTGCCCTTGGTGCCGGTGATTTCCGGAAGCAGTAAACGTATGCGATGCGGCCGCCGTAGAATTCGACAATGCCGACGGCGTTGTCCCTGTCTCCGTACCGGCGCGGCTCGGGCTGTACGGCGGTGATAACACTTGCGACGACGGACTTGGCGATGCTGTTTTGGCCGAGACACCATAGCGCCAGATCGATGGCATGGATACTGCAGTTCAGGGATATACCCTTTAAAGGTTCTGCATAAGCGACGCATGTTTGGCTGCGGGAGATGGAAGGGCGGCCTATGCGGCCAGCGTCAGTCTTTGACAAGGCGTCGAAGTAGGAAGAGTCGAAGCTGCGGAGGATACCGCAAACGTCTTTCGGATGGGGTCTTCTTTGCGAGCGTCGACCACGGATTGGGACTGTGGATTGTTTTTTTCATGGGGTCCAGAGAGATGATTCGATGGGAGGCGCGATTTATTGTTTCGACGCTCGTGGAGAATGGGTGCTCGCAGAGCACGTGCTTATTCGCTTCTATAGATATGATTGCTTGTTCGACATGTTCTGTTGTCAAGAATGCGATGACCACTGCTTGCAGACACTCTTGCATAGAACGTCATCGCAGGATTTATATTGCTTAATTCCGTAAGGCTCGAGGGCTGTCTTTGCCCATTGAAGGTCCGTATCATCAGGAGTACGAGCAGCGACTAGCTCTAGTCAAGGAGTGCGGTTTGAACAATGGAGGGCACGTCGTTTCCCCATACGTCCAAGGCCGGCACAGCTCACGGTGAGCTTTGCAAGTGCCATCGTAAATCCTCAATTCCTCCAACGGCTTCGACCGTAGACTTGACGCTGCTCTTAATAAATTCAAGGCCTAACATTAAACGGCGAAACAAATCACATGAGGTCGGGAGTGGAAATGTTGGCTTAATAAATTCGATGTACAGAACCGGGATTCACTCGGGGTTTCCGGGAAGGACAGTCTACAAATGTATGCTCCAAGAATCTCCGAATCTATGAAAATGTGATATTCGAAGGCACTTGCGAAGAGCTGTGGTAAGAAATTTCAAGAGATTCCCCCTACAGGTTGCCCCACGCTTGCGATTTGAGACAATGAGTGTGTCCCGGATACTCAGGGTTCAACCTACAATCGTTGAATTGTCGTCAGGACTCCCAAGGACTGAGGAACATCACCTCTTTCGGCAGGGAAATAGCTCGCGTGGCTTCGAAGGAGTTTGTCCTGGAATTTTTGGCGAGCTTCCCCCCCAGGGGCCGGCGGGCGCTGCCTTCAAACAATGGACGGTCTGCCCTCTGATCCAAGTTGCCCGAAATCTTTCAGCATGATTCAACGTTCTGTACCCAGTAGGGGGAATTGCTGCGCTCTCTACGAACCACGGAGCGGAGGAAAATTTCCGTGGTGTTATTTTATATGGTTGCTATTCTGTACGCGTTAATAATCGGAAATCCAACGTGAGAACTCTTTCTTGGCTCGAAGCCTCCGATTACCCATCATCTTCTTTCTTGCCCATCTCGACGATCACTTTCAAAACAAGTTTTCCATCTTCGTCACTTGTCTTACCCGCCGTCTCAAAGGCTTGTGGGACACTTTCTAGGCTATGATAGCGATGGGTCACGAGCTTCTGAAGATCTGGCAGCCCCGAGTCTTTGCTCGCAACAAGCTCGATTGCCCTCGGGTAGGTATTGGCGTATCGAAATGTCCCTATAATATCGACTTCACGCAGTGCAGCTGCTGAGATTGGCAATGTCTGTACAGGATTTCCCATACCGACTATCACAACTTTTCCACCAGCGCGTGTTGCCTGCTTCAGTCAGCGATGCGTTCTTCATGGGGTGATGCTTCGATCTTACGTAGATAGCAGCTTGCGTACATGATTCGACTCCCGTGCATTCAAACACAGTGTCATATTCGCCCAGACTAGAGCCTCCGGCGGTCCTGACTTCGGCTGCTATAGCTGCGGTCTCTTTGGCAATCCGAAGCCTCTCCTCGATACCCTGCCCCTGTTTTCGAGGCACGACGAATCCGCAGTGCGCGAATCCGTTGTTGATTGCAAAGTCTACCCTTTCTGCTTGTATATCTGCGATGGTAACATTCGAAGAGCCCCCTACCTTGCTCGTTGCTGCACACAGTAGGCCTACGGCGCCAGCCCCGAAGACAAGAGTGGAAGAGTCCGGGGCTATCTGGGCTCTTCTTGAGGCATGGATGGCCACTCCGAGGGGTTCGAGGATTGCCCCAAGATCGAAGGAAACATTGTCTGGTAACCTGCATATCTCAGCCAAAGTACACCTTTCAAGTCAACGAAGAGACCGTGAACACGGACTTGTGACACCATGCCGCCGGATGATTAATTTTTTCCTGAAGCGTGCCTTGGAAATGTGGAAAAGCTTTTGCAGAACTGCGAAACTTCAATTCCTGGCAGATATTGTATCTCCCTTCCAAACACCTCTTGCATGTTGTACATGGTAATCCCACTTCCAACGCCACTCTGTCCCCAACCATAAAGTCCTCCACCGCGGATCCTACTGCTGACAAGACTCCTGCGGATTCATGGCCCAGCGACATGGGCTCTCGAACCAATATATCTCCATTGCGGTAGTGGTGGTAGTTGTGGAGGTCGGAGCCGCAAAGACCAGTTGAGCGAACCGAGATCTGAAGCTCGGTGGGCGCCGGAGCTCCAATATGACGGTCTTCCTATGGGGCGCTACATTAGCTGAGGTTCGTGATTTTGGAAGAATTGAACGTGCTAGTCGAAGGTCTTTCACGCCGTGCAAAACCGAAGCTTTGGATGTTTGGCCATTAGGCGATGTGGAGGCCATGATGGATCAACAGTTGCATTGCAAGGACCGATCATGCAGCGTTCGGCCCGTTAACGTGTAGCGCGAGTCGAGATCTCATCTGGTCGGATGAGTCTAAGGAGGCATACATATCTAGCTGTGAGGTCGGAATTGCTTCTATGTTCTATCTGTGCTAAAAACAAGAATTACCACTTAAATAGCAGGCTCGATCCTAGATGTTCAAATCCTTTCTATGAGTCTAGTGTACTCTCTTGCATGTTGCTCAAGGCCGGGTATACAATATGATATGTATCCCGATACAATGGCTATTGGGCTGTCATGACATCCAGCAGAACGCCCATCGCTATGCAGTGATTCCCTTTCCAGGTAGCCCCTTGCTCCGTGCTATGCAATATTTCCCTAGCTTAATTTTCCATGCTTCCATATCGTCAATCCATGATCCGAAAGAGGCCCTTTCATAGTTGACACATTAAGCCAACCACAAAGAAGAGGCCCAAGTGGCTTTTCGTAAACGCACCGCTCACTGCGTCAATTCTTCCGAAGCCTCTAGAGGTGCTGGCTTGAGTCGCCACATTGGATACTCCGGCTCGGCCTACAGGTGTGATCCCATTGAGAGCATCGACTGTGCTAATGGCCGAGGCTTGATCGAAGAAATCCACGAGGACATATGTAGGAGCTTTCCCATAGATGGTTGTGCAGTTCGCGGCCGCTCCTCCCAGATTTCCAACAGCTCCACTTTGAGCATTCGTGGTTGTTATATTCCCATAATCTGGTGTCTGGAAAAAAGCCTGCTGAGTATCTAGGAAATGATTCATCAGGGGGAGTCGTCCAGATGTTATAGCCATTTGTGTATTTCCCTGCACAGCCGGAGGCCTGTCCGGGGTACACGTAAAATTCGACAGGCTTGTAACGTCATAATTGTTTTCGAAAACGAACGTGAATTCATCAAGGAGATATGGAGCGACTGTGTTTGATGACGGAGGTAACGATGCGACAAATGTAACAAGACGCGTATTATTTGAAATCATATCTTGCAGCGCTGGCCAGGTCATTATGGTAGTTGTTGTAATTGGAGGTGTATAAGCGTATGAGGTGATGTTGGCGGCTTTGTACTCTGAATCAAGAGCCGATGCTGGTGCATTGTCTGAGTTCACCAAAAGGATTGTAACCACCTCGTGTGGGTTATTGTCCATCCAGCTCTTGATCTCTGATAGCCAACCGCTCAATTTTCCGACATCCAACAAGCTACAGCTTGTGTGACAGAGGTGCCATTCCCCGTTGCTATTGTGGACTTGTGCAGTGAGGAGTCGGACGCCGGCATCTAATTGAGCTGAGCTGTTTATATTTCTATGGCTGTGAGTCTATGCGTTTGCCACCAGAGAGGGACTGGCTTACTGGTTACCAGAATCGGTATAGCCATTGGAACTATTCCGCAGGAAAGGACTGTCGTGAGCACCAAGGTATGTGACATTCGAATACGATCTACTGCACAAGTCTGGAGAGTTGTTGCAGGCATATGTCGCGTTGCGAGGTACCAATGCAGCTCCGAATGCCACAGGCAACGAGGGAAGAAGCCATAGTAAGATATGCATCGTACGGGAGTAGAATATCTGGAACGGGTCTCAGGGATGTGTATCTGATCTGGTTCATGTAGCGTTAACAACAGGTAAATGGCAAAGGCTCAATAAGAGTCCAGAAGCGACTGTATACAAGGAAAAGAGCAAGTAACGGCTAGGAGCAAATAGAGACTTCCATAGGAAGAGCAATCGATAAAGGATGTACGGTAAAGACAGAGCGTGAGCAAGAGACGAGGCTGTCAATACTCCGCCACGCTAAACAGGTATTTGAGCTTCGTCATCCTACTTCGTACTTGATCGGCAGGCTTGCCGAGTCAAGTCTCTCGCAAGGTAAGTCTCACAAGTTCGGTCTTCATATCGAACAAGGGGTTTCTAGTCTCTTGCGAGACGTTATGGGTTGCAAGAGGAACCATCTGGGTTCACTTGCTTTGAACGTTCCACTGGTGTGACGATGCGGTTTGGCGGGGCTATCTGTTTCTATTTATAGCCACCCCACAAGACTGAGAGAAAAGCTTGGGAAATCGACCAAACTACGTCTTCCGAAGCTTCTCATCATTGAAGTGGTAGAATGGCGGTTGGCGGCTCAATGAAGCCCTTTCTTGTACTTTTTCGCTATATGCTTCTGAGCTTCGATCGAAAAGAAGCGCGCGGCGTGGGCAGCAACATGCTCAGGCTGGAAAGTTGAAAGAATGCAACGAGAAGGCGAAGGTACAATCTCTGCTTGATTGAACCCACCGATTCATACTGGGGAACTATGTTGAATCATCTCGTCCGGTCGGCGCAGAATCATTGAGCAGATCATTTCTTCGCCTGTTGCTCGCCAATATGCATTTATTTTGTGGTGATGTCCTTACTTTTCTGCCGTCACCTAATACAACTGTTCTCTGCCATGCTTTGCTCCATTCTCCCTGTTGGCTGCTCGTCCAATTCCGCCCTACCCGTGTTGCTCAAGAGCCAAACTTGAGCAATTACCCACCGTCAACAGGCACAATCCCTTGAGATGATGGGGGTGAGAACAGATCGAGAGACGAAACGTAGATTTACTTGGTGTGAGGGGATTCATTGAAGGAACAAGGTGATTGTCGGTAAAGAGCACGTCCACTTCGGGGTGATGTCAGATGCCACGACGACGGCCAGAGACACTTCCGAAACAATGCTCGACGGTGGCGAACATCACCAAGTTCGGCACAACGTCAATTACAAAACGCGATGGTGTCCCACTTTTCGAGAGTGAAATCTCTTCAACGCGGGATTTACGATGTGAAGAGAGTACGAACGCTGCATCTCTGGCACGAAGTTTTCTGCTTTGCCTACAGCTACAGGATATCCAAGATACGATACTTCTAGGCACGACTGACTGGGTTGGGAGACGAAGAGGCCGATACACCTGATTAAATGCTATTCCAAGTTTGGATATGAAAGAAAACGTAGAAAAGCCATGTTCCAGCACGGACAGTCGTACATTCATTTGATCGGCATGCAAGGTCCGCTGACTTCGATGCAGAAGGTGAGTCAGCTTTCCAGGCCAACGTTTATCAATATTTCGAGTGTTTGAGCAGCAATTTCAGAATCGATGACTTGCCGGGTGAGGCAGCCCCACACATGCTCTCCTGGACTACAGCACGCGCTCTCCAGCAAGAGCTTGGCAATTCTCTGATCCCCTTGAGCAACAGCCTGTAACAGCGGAGCCTGTTCATTCGTAGTCTTGAAATTGACGTTGACTGGGATTTTCGACAGTGGTATTAATTCCAACATCGAATCCTCTCCTCGTGCAGCGGCTTGAGATACCATCCTTTCTTCAACCTCAGCCCCATCATGCTGCAGTACTTGTGCCAATGACAAACTCACGCCCGAGGTAGCTAGGTATAGCATGGAGTCAGCTCCCACTGAATTCGCGTTGATATCAGCCGACTTCCCTGAAAGTGGCTGCTCGGTTGAATGATGTTCCATCAAAGTAGCTTGGGAAAGCGAGGTCTCTCCTTTTGGCGACTCGAGGTCGAAATTGACAGGCTTCGCTAGTAAATTCTGGACTATCCGGTGTTGGCCTCTAGATCACGCGATATGTCATGCAGTATATCCCACAAGGGCAATGTTGAGATTAGGACTATTCTTGATCAGAAATGTGGCCATCGACGTGTCTTCTCTCCGGACCGAGTGATCGAGTATCACTGCCCCAATTTCGTCTTTTTATTTCCAAATCGACACCAATCATTACGACGGGTCGAGCAATCGACTGATCACCCTTCAGTGCAGCTTCGAAAAATCCCTCTATCTCTGGTTGTGGGAATTTAATGAGGAAAAACTCTGGACCAAGGCAGGAAGAAGTCTTGATTCCATTCCCGATTAACAGCATCAATTCTCTTGCTCTCCACCTTCATCACGGTCTTACTGCTCACAGCCTCATTCGCCTTCTCATTTCGGGATTGTTTCTCTGTATCTGCCCCGAAATCCGTTGGTTGTCGCACAATGCTGTGGTTTCATGAGCAGGCATCATGTGGTCGGGGAGGCTGCCAAGTCATGTTGTTTCACACCTCTGTCAAGCCAATTCTGCACCGGCAGGGGAAACTGTAGAATGTTGATGATGGAGTCGGAAGTGATGGGCAGATGGTTATGAGCGTCGCGCTGTTGGTACGGAAGTAGAGAGGCCATGGTCGCAATTCAAAATACTCAGCGCCGGAAATGTGCAGTTCTTTGGTTCTGAGGCTATAACTTATCTGTTACCGAAGTGTCACATAGTTAAGTCCTTGCCGTTGGACCTTCTGTAGTGCGGTAGGGAGTGTAAGGTGGGGTGCTCGTCGCTCATCCATTGCTGTTGCCAGCTATTCGAAGCTGCTGTCTGTCAGCTTCCTGCAACGACATCTTTGATCAATGTTCCTTATGAAGCTGCGATCATGTCGTTCGGCTTGCACGTGAGTGGGAAACATCGCAGGCAGAAGCCTGCGCTTCAGTTGGTACTCTACTGTAAGGTACTGTCGTAGAGTTCCCCGAGGGGTAACGTGACCTGTAAGGCTGACTCCCGAGCGCGCAGTTCCACTCACAGAGCTCATCGTACGTTGATCGCTCTTTTGCGAATCCTCGTCCTTAGGTGTCTACTTTGCTGGCCAGGCTCTATAGAACGGGTCTTCACGAAATTCATTCCGTTTTCATTCCTGCGAACAACTGTCAGAAAATTGTTTATTCGCTTCTTAGGGACTGGATGAAAGGAAATGTACTGTATGGTAACATCTGCAATGATTGAGCCAACCGAATAATGGAACTTGACTGTAATCGTAAGGTGGTTGTCTTTGTCTTCTACTGCATACCGCAACTATCTCTTTGGTTATGCGAGCTGCTGAACAGCTGCTTGCATCTCAAAGACAGTATATTTTCGCACCGTCTACTTGAGATACATGGCTTGGTTTATCATTTGCAAGCAGAGCTAAACCGGAAATGGAACTTGACTGTGATCGTAAGGTGGTTGTCTTTGTCTTCTACTGCATACCGCAACTATCTCTTTGGTTATGCGAGCTGCTGAATAGCTGCTTGCATCTTAAAGACAGTATATTTTCGCACCGTCTACTTGAGATATATGGCTCGATTTATCATTTGCAAGCAGAGCTAAACCGGAAATGGAACTTGACTGTGATCGTAGGTGCTTGTCTTTGTTTTCTACTCCATGCCGCGACTATCTCTTGGTACAAGCGATGTTTGCAGTGATTTGAACATGCGAGCTGCTGAATGGCTGCTTGCATCTCGAAGACCGTATATGTTAACATCATCTACTTGAGATAAATTGCTCGATCCATCATCTTTAAGTAGTCAACGTTCTGAGAGTTTAGCAGTCGATCCTGGTAACAAAATTCTTTTCTTGTTTACTTGGTAGCACACGCAAGCCTTCTGACGAAGAAGCAGCCTGTCAGACACCATGGCTATCAAGTAGGTCGACCGTCTGACTACATCCTTGCTTGAATGTGCTTTCAAACTACCTTCATCGTAGGATCTGCTAACGCACGGCAGGGAGATGGACGTCCCGGCGAGCAAGTCTATCAAGTTGGTTGGGCGATGGGCGATGGGATCGATGTTCTTTTGTGAGCACTACAGTTCTCCCGATATGGTACCAAGCGATGCTGTGGTACAATGGGCGGATAATGGCGCCATTCTATGCCTTCGACCACAAGATCCAGCCTTGACTTCTGAGACCGCCGGATGGGCACAAGCTGGTAAACTTGTGTCAACCACATCTTACGGCATTTGGCATATCACCCCTGAAACGTACGTCAAGGTCGTCAGCTGGCAGGAAGGCGCTCAGCTCGAAGGTCGTACCGTCAAATTCATCAATGATAAACACCCTGAGATTCCCACAACCCGGGTTATCTATGAGTGGATCGATCCCACCTGGACCCGAACTTTTATGATCATGAAACGTGCATGGGGAGTGCTGATGGCTGAAGCATTGGTCTATATGGATGACAGCCAGGTCAAAGACGTCGCGGATCAGGTTGCAGCTCATGTTAAAACACTGACACAGCATACCTCTAATATGCTGGAAACGCTTGATCAACATGGCGTTCAAGAAACTAGACTTGTCGGATGGTTCCCGCTCAAAGACGTCCCACACAGCGAATCTTGGAAGCAGTTCCAATGGCCTCGGTTTTCGCAGGAAGGATTCAAGACACATCTGAAAGAAAGTTCCAACATGACATTGATCCCCGACTCTGGACCTGAATTCGTCCTTTACAACTCCAAGCTCACGACCCGTAATATTTTTGTTTATCCTCCATTACCTGGCGAAAAAGGCCGGCTAGCAGAGATCATAAACTGGGATTTTACAGCATACTGGCCCCGCTACTGGGTGGCCACTTGTCCAAATCCAGACGGAGCGTTTATCACAGATATCACAAACTACGGATCAAAGCTCGACGTGCGCTGGCCTCAGTTTCTTAGGAAGGCACTTATGCAATTAGGATTTGAGAATGTCGGGGCGTGGTGGGATTCTTACCGATTTAGCTCCGAAGACTTGAGATCTGAACGAGCAGGTAAGGAATATCGCGATTGGGTGGCGGTTGTTAGAGAGGAGAGCATCAGATTGAACAACTTGAGATTGGGGAACCAGTCTGAATCCTCATCTTGATTTGAATCTGTAACTGTTCGCGGGGTGTATTATGCTCAATCTCAGCTATGCGAATAATAATAATAATAATAATAATACGCTTATTGACTTTGCATATCCAACGATTACCATAATCCAGATACTGTGATCACACTCTTCGCACGGACTACCCTGTCTTGGTCCACTGACCTCCTCGCCAACTCCATTCTGCATCATGCCCGATGCGTTCTCTCTTCATATTCCCAATCCCAGGCTCCACCATGTCTGGGGCCTTCGTCCCCAAGCGGCCAGCCGAAGATGATGCGCCGGGAATGGAGGACAGGTGGCTGGTGATCGATAGCGTGCCTGAGGTAATTCGCTCCAGAGGTTTGTTACAACGTTCACATCTTTCGGAGTACCATGGGCTGTTGTAGTGACAATCCAGACAGCAGTTTTTATTTGCGGGTGTGTCTTCGGGGACGGGGAATGGCATGGCGTCTGAGTGAGTAGGATACAGCACAGCGGTTGTACGGCTCGAGCTGGCCGGTGGAAGGAAGGAAGAAAGAGGGTAGATGGCGTATGTTGAATGCTTACGGCAATTCAGTAGCGAAAAGTACACAGTGAGGGATCCTATTGAAAGTTATATATCGCGCTCAACACTCTATTACTATGCCTCGTGAAACATATTCGCCTTTGACAAGATGGAACCCAGACACCTTGAGAACGTGGGACAGGATCTTCAACCATGACACTTGGCGGAAACACATGTCTCAGGACAAAGCTCTTTGTTGCCCAAGCCGCATGTTGTCATCAACCTCTTTGTGCTCGGTCCGGCCCCGAAACCGGCTCTAATCAGTGCTCGACTCACGCAAACAATGAGTGCGTGACGCAGGCTGGTGTTGCAGAGACACGCAGCCGCTGGCTCGTTGATCGCAGGGCTGCATGTTGTGTCTTCTGCGATGGACGGCTGGAAGATCTGTGCTGGTGAGACGGGCACGGGACCAGGCTGCTGAGCGGCCGGCCACAGAGGGCTTGTGCGATGACCATGTTTGAGGCTCGGTAGAGGGTATTCCGAAGAACAAGTAGGTAGTGCGCAGACACGGGAGAGACTGGCGGATCGTGGTGCGAAAGAGCTCATGGCGAGCAAGAGGGAGCTCGAGCCTTCTGGTGGGGAAGAGATCATCTGACGTAGAGGTTAAAAGGAGCTGATAAGGTTGAGAGAAGGGGAGCGACGTTAAAGATTTGGAAAAGTGAGGCGAAGAGAGGGGGAAAGAGGCCCAGGAAGCAGCGAGGACGAGTTGGGTGCGTTGCAGCGATGGGGGCTATTTAAGGATGAATGAAGGAGGCGTGATAAGAGGCCAAAATAAGATATGCGGCCAAAGATCAGTGGAGAAAGAATATCAGTGACTGCGTCTTTACTCAACGACGTGAGACCAATCATATTTATGGAACAAGCTGCAGAACTGAGATGGGCGAGAAACCTACAGTGTAATTATTTCTGGTAAGTAAGAAACTTACCTCTAATTAAAATAAATAGAATGACCTTTGATCGTGTCATGGTCACTCGCGATGCGTTTCGAGGGTGAGGCCGGGACACATTCACGACATCTTGGCGTTCGCTCGGTTCAAACTGCTTAAAACCTGCTTGTTTTCAGTTGTGACGTGGTTGAAAAAGACTATGCTGCGGAGAGTGTAGAGAATATATGTTGAAAGTATCTGGATTACAGGATTTGCCTTGGCTTTTTTCACCGAGCTTCATCTGACACTGTTTTACATTACACGCATATTTCTCAGTACTTGCAAGATGGACATTCATTTTGATCCCCCAAAGTGAGCCAGCGGAGCCGGCAACGACGCCGATGAGCCCTTTCTCGACGATGCTGATCTCTGTAACTCAAGCGCTTCCTCGTCGACGCTTGAAAAGGCCCCGGTCGGATAGCTTCTAGCGCTGTCGAAGCCCGTGCTAGCTTTTTGGCTATTACTCTTGTCGAATTGCTTATATCGGTCCCAGCTGAGGTAGCGAACCGTGCCCTTTCTTGTTTTGTTGCCAAGCAATGTGCGATATGGTGGCAGAGAAGCCACGATTACCGCCATGGAAACCTCCATACTTGACCACAAAGCAACACCCGAAAAGGTCCCCGAGACGAGGGACTCAACGGTGCGAAGAATGTCAAATACAACAACCACGAGACCGAGACAAAAGACACCAGCGAGACCAGCCTTCTGGCCCTTGCGCATTTGCAAACCTAATAACATGTATATTGGTAAGGCCATAACTAGGCAGCTTTGATGTCAGCTCGCATATTTGTATAGATTGGATTCAAGTCATACCAGCAAGATCTGTTAGCACATTAAGAGCACACCAGTACTTGTATGTAGCTCTTACGGCATGCTGAGTAGTCGGCGAAGCGCACTTTTCTGTAAACTTCAGTTCCGGAAAGCAATTCTACCATTCTGAGAAGAACCACCTACGGAAATTGTAAAGGTCACTCGCAGACCCACAGAGCGTCAGAGTGGTTCCAATACAAACCCAGAAACTGGCGAAAGTAAGACCCACAACTACCCACCACATCCGAAGAAATGTTCGAGACACGTCAAACAAGATGCGGTAGAGGATCAGAAAGGTAACTTTAACCGTCCACAGAACAAAGAAAACCAAAAGTGTAACAGCTACTCTGCATTGCAAGTATTCACGATAGAACGCATCATTGAGCGGTGGTGCTTTCTCTTTCTTCATTTGTATCCTCGCAATTCGTTGGGAGTACGGGAACCCTTTGGCGGTGTAGGCGATGGCAAGACAAACAAGGAAGACCAAGGAGAGCAGGTGGGAAGCATCGTCCCAAAGGAGCCGCTTTTTATTGGCATATCGGATGGCGAATCGCCCGATCGATAGTATCGTTGCGACAGAGGTAAGCGTCCAGAGTATCGCCTAAGATGATCTTAGCAGTCGTTTCTTCTCAACTCAGTAACGGTCAAAACCGACGTGCAGCCCGCCAATAGGGACTGTATTGTACATGGTGAGATAGTTTTCTTGGTATGTTGAGCAGATGTTTTAAGCAGATAGATAGAATAGTGGAAAAGAATCAAAGAAGTCAACTTTCAAGGCTGTTACGCAGGAATGCAGGCATATGTATCAAAGCAACATACATCGACTCATTCGTGCAATGCCGTCAGGAGGCTGTGGGTAAAACGGCGTGAATGGGTTTTGATGTGGGGTTCGATACCGCAGATCGTATTTGGATGATTCCTATTGGAACAAACCATCATTCATTGCTGGTGGCTGAAGCCCAGGCACCTAGGATCCTGTCAGCATGGAAACACACTTTATACGCAGATGTCAGCAGGGACAGGTACATGTATTCCGTACGACGGTACGGGTTGCGGGTTCAGCAAAGTGATGAGAGTCAGTAATTCCTTGTCTGGTCCAATATATATATTTGTACAAGCGGAAGGGATAACTCATAGCACAGAGTAGAGTTTCTGCGCATTCCAAAGAGTGCTGAACTTTATGGAGTGACTGACAATCTCAACCATGTAGATATTGCAGTGCAAGTAGTTCTGGAAGGAGGAAGTCGGCAGGTACATGCCACAACCACCAGTTCTTATCAGCTGTGCCGGATAGCTGCCGCATCGATACGCAGAGGTGGTAAGATCGGTGGATGATTGTTTTTCTCGCGGCGTAGGAAAACCGTAAACCGTAGCCGCATTATGAATAGATTAATATATCAGATCCATCAACCATCAACCATCAACCATCCAACTTCGAACGTTACCTTAGACAGTGCGGACTTTAGCGGCATACATCTGATGTATATTTGCCGAACGTTACAAGTTACAAGAATAGATACTTCGTTTCCTGCGTTGAAGTCGTGAATCCACACCGGCGGCAATCCACGTGTTACAGTACGCGCGAGCGTCAGCTGTAGAGCGAGATTCGTATCTATCCGGTCTATTATAAAAAAGTGCATTTGTCTCACACATTGCAAAAAATAACCGGTCTCGAAGTATAGACTATGTCAAGTCCACACACCGCTACAGAGCGGTCTCCTCTTCTTGGACGAGACCACCGGCAGCGTCAAACTGACGACTCAGCGACAACCAGTGCTGCAACTCCAGCTCCGAGCGGGGTTAAAGCAACCGACAATGGGTCGGCCCCAAATGATAATGCCAACGAAGCCGATGTCGAGAGACGCGGAGAGCCTAGTGAAGAAGATGATCCTGAAACTTTGAGGACAGCGAGAAGCCTTAAATACATTCTACCAATGCTGGGTGTCGGAGTACGGTCTCTGGGATTGGAACAACACGATTGTAGAAAAGCTGATGGACATAGATACTTCTGGCATTTTTGGACCAGTCGATTGTATTTGCCATTAATGGAAATATCGGTAGTGATCTACATGCCTTGGAAAATGTTTCCTGGATAGCAACTGGGTATGATGTGATCTCTGTGAGGTGACATAGTACCTGAAACTACATAGATATTTCCTCTCCATGACATGCTCTCAGCCATTGTACGGTAAGCTCAGCGATATCTTCGGACGCAAGCCATGTCTGTTGTTTGCCTACAGTCTATTCGGACTCGGCTCTCTTGGCTGTGGATTGGCCCACACAATGACCGCTTTAATAGCGTCGAGGGTGAGCTTTCCTATGTGCTCAAACTGCAGAGTGAAGTACCTGATTAGTGCAGGTTGTTCAAGGCATTGGAGGAGGCGGTATGAGCATTGTTGTGACCGTACTCCTGTCCGACTTTATTCCAACGAGAGAGAGAGGCACATGGCAGGGTTATCTCAACCTCATTGGTGCTCTTGGATCCACTTCTGGCGCGCCCCTTGGTACTAGCCTCCCTGAGTCTCGTTGTGGGAATGGATGCTGATATCAGAAATAAAGGAGGTATCATAGTCCAGAGCACTAGCTGGAGATGGTAAGTCAATAACGCCCCGATGAGAGGTTATGTATCAACCTGAATCACAGGGCATTCCTCGGCCAGGTGCCCCTGTGCCTGCTCGCAATAATTGCTGTAGGATTCTTCCTCCACCTCCCCAAGCGTCAAGATGATTTAGCTTGGACGAAACAACTTCAACGCATTGATTTCCTGGGTGCTGTTCTGCTGGTAGCTACGGTGTTTGCCCTCCTATTCGGCTTTGATCGCGGTATCAACGTCTCATGGAGGAGTCCCTATGCCATCGCCTTTACTTGCGCCACTCTCCCATTGATTGCCGGCTTCCTCCTGGTGGAAACTAAATTTGCCACAGAGCCATTCACCCCTGGCCATATCATTTTCAACAAAGCACTGTTTGTATGCTATGCCTGCAACTTCTTTGGCTATGCAGCATTCACGGCTTTTGGTTTCTACATCCCCTTGTTCCTCCAGGTCGTCTTGCAGATGAGTCCGGCGCAGTCCGGTGCTAGCATGATACCCCTGGCCATCTCTTCTGTAGTGGGAACGCTTCTGGGAGGCATCATCATCAAGAGGACGGGGAAATTTTACTGGCTTGGTGTATGCGCCGGAATAACCGGCACACTAGGATCAATGCCAATTGCTTGGGCTGCAGGGCAGGGTCGGGGTTCTCTGCCAGGTATCTATAGTGGCTCCATCGTCAGTTTCATACCACAGGGTATGGTGGTTACTGCGTCTTTGATAGCGATATGTGAGCGATTGACGAGCACTCTCGTAGGCTGCCACTGACAGATACAAGTGTCCAATGTCTCTTCTGAAGACCAAGCAATTGCAACCGCATGCTCTTTCCTCTTCAGGTCTCTGGGCTCAGCAGTAGGCGTGTCCTTGTGCGGAATCCTTATCCACCGCGTTCTTGACACCCAGCTCCACCTACACCTAAAAGGCCAAGAAGCGGATCACATCATAGAGAGGATCCGGGAAAGTATCGAGTATATTCAAGAATATCCAGAAGAGATACGCATTGTTATCCGAGAGTGCTATGGCACAGCTATTCAGGCTGGCTTTGCATTCTGTTCCTGTGCTCTCGCTGCAGCAGCATTTAGCGTGTTCTGGTGGAGAGCGAAGAGACTGGGCCACTAACGTTGAGAAGTAGCGTGAGGTTGTTATATAGCGCTGCTACTGCTGATGGGTACAATCTAACAAACTAAGGCACCACAGACCTGTCAGCTACCTCCACCGTGTAATAGTGCCCTGCAAACTAGAAACAGACCAACAAATAGACATTACCAGGACCTCGATCCCCGGCGATGCATATTCCTTATTCGCAACCAACGCCAATGACTTTGCTCCAAGCCAGCTTCCGAGTTGGTGGAGTGTAGGTGAGTCACAGGTGAGTGAGTAATCATGCAACCATTCAAATGCCGAAAGACCGAGCGACTCCTTGCCAAGTGAAAAGTGAATGCGATCTCGATATAGCAATCACTCATTGCTTCTCTTTCTGTATCGTAAACCCTTCTTCATGATATATCTATTCACCTATTATCTCTAGAATAATATGGCGGAAATCGCATTTCCTTCGCTCAGCACCACGACGCGATTGCCAAACGGCACAACGTACAGCTATATCCATTATAAACCATCCTACCAAAAGCCTTATATTTTGTTTCTTCATGGCTTTCCGAGTTCCTCGTACGACTGGAGGCATCAGATCAGTTACTTCTCCAAACTCGGGTATGGAATCATCGCGCCTGATCTGCTAGGTTACGGAGGTACCGACAAGCCCGAGATGTTGGAAGCTTACCGCATGAAGAAGATGAGCGAGGAGGTAGTGGGTATCCTCGATGCTCAGAAAGTCGGTAAGGTCCTGGCTGTTGCACATGATTTGTGAGTATCAATCCCTGTGGCATGAAAGAAAGAGCTGATGTGAATCTGGCTCGTAGCGGGTCCTTCCTGATGTCTCGGCTCGCAAACTACTTCCCCGAGCGATTCATCAGCTTTGCATTCTTGGACGTAGCTTATCAAGCGCCCTCTGGCCCTTTTTCCGTGGAGGCGATTAACGAGGTTACCGAGAAGACGTGTGGCTATCCTATCTTTGGGTACTGGTATTTCTTCAACGATCCTGACGCTGCGGATATGATGAATCGTGATGTAAGCAGCAGTCTCACTGTACCATTAGAAAACATTGTTCATCATCGTTCCCCATACTTGTCTGGGCTTTTATATCTTGCTAATGGTTGTACCCAACAAAGGCCAAATGCACGGACTCTGTGACGTATTGTCCAGACCCAGTGTCGCTCAAGGATCGCATGTGCCTCATAGGTGCTGCAAGATCATGGTTTGCAGAAGGCAAAACTTCGGCTCTGGCGTCTTATGTTTCCTCTGAAGAAATTGATATCCATGATCAGATCTTTGCACCCGAGAATGGCGGTTACGGTCCACCTCTTATGTGGTACAAAGCTCAGATGGCGAATGTGAATGTCCACGACGAAGCAACCCTTGCGGCTGAGCAGAGCCACATTAAGCAACCAACTTTGCTCATCACTGCTGCTAATGACTACATCGCTATTCCCTCGATGCAAGAGCAGGGTATGAGACCATATGTCAAGAATCTCAAGGTCGAGAGTGTGGACACGGGTCACTGGCTACAATTGGAGAAGCCAGATGAGGTGAACCAAACGTTGGAGAGATTTTTCACGGAGATTGCGGCGGCGTAAAGGCGCAGGCGTTCACCGTGGGCTCCAGTGGACTTCGAGCTTATAGTTAGGAGCTGGGGATACTCCAAACCTTACAGGACTAATGTGATGACGGTGATTGAGAAAAAGGAGACGACGATCAGGAAGATGTGAGGGAAAAGCAGGTAAAAGAAACAAAGATATCAAACAATTATACATTTTTACTTTTGACAAGGGCAGCTTTGTTGATAGTGCTGACCAACTTGAGAGCAGCCACACGGTACTCGGTCTGAATTCAAGGAGTATCATCCTTTACAGTTCCCCCTTCTCTTGGATGCACGACGTGTTGAATCGAAAGTCCACGACATCGGACCAGGCGAAGGATTGGTGCATGCACTTCTGGAGGAAGACTTCCCAGCTTCGAGATATGGTGTTACCTTACTGCTCTTGGTTCTTGCATGTTCAAGCACGAGAAAGGGTGGGCGATGATACTACTAGTACTGAGATTGGAGCAGCAGGAGCCCATTGGGTTCTATATTCCACTACCTTTAACTGCGGCTTGGCAGACACGTGCAGACTGACTTTAAGCGGGGAATGCGCTACGGTACTCGTACTTCCGTACTTCCGTACTGTAAGATAAGATGGCGTCATTTTTTCAATTCCTCAACCCATCCATCCACCAACCTGCCTTTTTTTTTTCTCCTGGCGGGGCAATACGGTAATGGTTCATTAGAAGCATGACTACCTCCGTACAAGGACTAGAAGAGATTAATCAATCGCGTAGTCGTCATGATCGTCTCTTCTCTTGCCCACGATACGCCGGTTCTCCGCGGTTCCAATGAAAGAGTGGGGCAGTGGGGCGGTGGGGGTTCCCATGCACCAAAATACCTGGATGAAGGTATTGGTAAGGTACCGTACCTTCCAGGTTACGGTACTCGTAAGGTAAGGTATGTAATGTGTGCTATCCTCTCTTGGTACCTTAGCTCTGCTGATAGCTCCAAGCTTGAAATAGCATCCATCTCATTGGGAATTTTTCAAATGTGGCTCTCATCTGATTCCCTCGACTTTCCTGTGACGTTTCTCTCCGGTCGAAAAGGCTTCTTGATTCCCTTGGCCACGGTGCCCAACCTGAGAGGTCTTACTATTGAAGCGTCGTCCTCCAGTAGCAGTCGCAGTGAGACAGCATGGCAGCACTGGGACAACATCACGAAGAGAAGGGAGCACACTCGACTTTCCTGCCACCTTTCGTTGAAGATGCTTCCAGCATCGGTTCTCTCGACAAGGACATCGCCGCAACGATTGTATCTGAGCATGCACAGAGCGTTGATCCCAACGTGGAACGGCGAGTCTTGCGCAAAATCGACCTCTTTCTAATCCCGTGGATGTGGATGGGCTATGGCTTCGTGTATTATGACAAGGCACGTCACCCCATGTGGGAGTGACAAAATGGAGAAGTGGTTGACCGGAGTAGGCAATCTTAGGCAGCGCCGTCCTCTTTGGGATGGCCAAAGACCTTTCTCTCAGCGTTGTCAACACCCATGCGAAACCACCCACAACATCCACAGCAAGATTGAGCTGGGCGACATCGGTCTTCTACTTCGGGATGCTTGCCGGGCTGCTTCCCATGAGTCTCACGCTCCAACGTTTCCAATTAGGGAGAGTGCTCGGCGGTGTCGTCATGCTATGGGGATTGATTGCCATGCTCACAGCCGCCGTTACTTCCTTCCGCGGTTTGTACGTTCAGCGCTTTTTCCTCGGTTTCGCCGAGAGCATCATCCCCACAGGCTTCATGTGTATAGTCAGCGGATATTATACGCAAGAGGAGCAATCAATGAGGCAAAGCTTGTGGTTTTCGTCAACCGGGGCCTGGACTGTCATAGGGGGTGCCTTGAACTATGGTTTTGCACAAATTACCGGTGGGACTTTGAAGAGATGGCAATACATCTATCTCTTTGCGGGGGCCCTCACGGTTCTATTTGGAGTCATTTGCTTCGCTATACCCAACTCGGCTGTGACTGCATGGTTCCTATCTCCAGAAGAGCGAAGAGTCGCAGTCGAAAGATTAAGAAAAGGGCAAACTGGTGTTCGATGCCAGAAGATCAAGTGGTCGCAAATACAAGAAGGATTGTTCGATATCAAGGTCTGGCTTGTGGCGCTGATGATGGCTGGAGCGTACGTCCTTTTAAACAAGCCTACAGTGCACCAACTGACAGGCATAGTTATACCGTCAACGGCGCTGTCAGTGGATTCGGTCCATTGATTGTGTCTACTTTTGGGTACAGCAAGATCCTGTCCTTCACCTCGTTCCCACACTGAACCGGGTCTTCTTAGCTATACAACCCTCGACTCCATCCTCCTCCAATTTCCTTTGGGAGGCATAGTCTTCATCTTTATTCTCCTCACCGGCTATCTCTCAAGCCGCATCCCCAACATTCGCCTTATACTCATCATCCTCTGCTGCCTCCCTGTTATTGCAGGCTGTGCCATGATTTGGAAGAGCACTTGGTCCCACCATGCTGCCACCCCTGTGGTCGGCTATACGATTATTGGATTTTTTGGGCCGGTGGTTAGTCTGATTATTAGTATTGGAATGGCCAACGTGGCAGGGGCGACAAAGAAGAGTTTTACTGCCGCGGCCATATTCATTGCTTACTGTGTCGGTAATGTAGGTTCTGCACCTTCCGTTAATTTTATATCGATTTTGACATTTTGTAGATTATCGGACCGCAACTCATCCGTACGCCAACCTTGAAACGTCACTATCCAGAGCTATGGCTAGGACTCATCATCTGGTACAAGATATATTCATCTCTTTTTACTGTCTCTTTAGTTCAATTCGCTGACACCATAAAAGCTACTGCATCGTCATCGTCCTTGCAATCACCCTCTACTTCGTCCTACGCGCAGAGAACAAGAGGCGAGATGCCCTCGAACTAAATGAAGAAGATCGTGATCGATTGGCGTTCATGGATTTGACGGACAAGGAGAATCCATATTTTAGATACGTGCTATGAGCAGATGGTTCGAAGATGATCTCGGCGGAGCCCAAAATTGCCGGGAAGCAGATGGAAAATGTGCCACTATACACAGGGCAGACTAAAAGACATCTCTGGGAGAATGAAAGAGATCCCGCACGCCATAACTACACATTCGAGGTCGAACATACGCAATAGCCAATCGGAAGCACTAAGCCTTGCGGTTGAACTGGAAAAGATTATAGCTTGAGAGACTGCTCCAATTGGAAATAATGAAAGGTAGACAGTCTATTGGGAGTGGATAGGATGAAAGAAAAATATATGAAATTTCGAGCATGCTGAGTACTGAAAAACCGAAGGAATGGTTTATTACCCCTTAGCCCTAGAGTGTAACAAACCCGCGACACCCACTCTGACAATTTCCATCACCAGCACCAACCCACAAAACCATACCATTGCACATTTCTCTCTAGGTAAGCCCCTTTCAGCCTTCCTCATCGAACTTCCTACTCACAACAACTATTATACAGCCCATAACCCCCCTCCCCCCCGGGCTTTTCATTGTGGATATCTTCATTCTCTCGTTTCCTGCAGGATTGTCCTTTTCCCGCCATCCAGTAAAACACGATTGCAAATCGCGGAAGGTCCAATGTCGTTGGAATGCCAGCAGTAGTGTAGCCAAGGCAGTTGAGCGAAGAACATGTTACCGAGAAGTTTTGTTGGGACTAGGTTGTACGAGGATCGCTTTCGAGATTGGAGGAAGAGATTGGCTGCGGTGTTGGGGTGGTGATTAGAGGGGTAGCATCGGTCGACGGATTGGGAGGGAAGATTGGTGGTGTGTTTGAAAAGGGTGCTTGGTTCGGCATTGCTGGCTGTCTTACGGTTTTTCCCCACCCTTTCTCTTAAACTGTTTTTTTTTCTGATTTCATCCTCCCAGCCCTTACCCTCCTCCTCTTGCCATCCTCATTCCGAAGATATTTCTCACTTCCACTTCATTCCTACCAACCCCCTATAATTTCGCCTTGCGTCGGCCTACATATAGATCCTCTTACTCCTTTGAAAACTGTAAGCTACTCCCCCAACCAATTCCCTTTTCCCTACTCCCTACTTTACTCTCCATATTCTCCTCCCCTCAGCTCACTAAAATCTCACAAGCAAGGACCTAATTGAGCAAAGGAGTGGTGAAAGCGTGTAGAGTAGACCGCGCTGTGAAGGAGGCCGGGTGTGCTGGTAGGAAGGTGCTAAGATTGGATGGAATGGTAGACAATGGGGATAGAGGTGATGGAAAGGGAAGTAAGAGAGGATGAAACGATGGGAAACACCTCACCACCAAATCACCATTCCCCTAGCCCCTACCCATCCCCCATCACCATAAAGCCTTCAACCACCCCACCCCACCTACCCCTTCCCATCTCACCAGCCACCATACCCAACCAAACCACCCAAAGCCTTTTCTATCGTACACGCCGACCTGCAACCAAGTGCAGAGGGCGGTAGGGTGAAAGATAGCTCGTCCCGTTGTGGGCTTGCTTTGAATTGAAGTCAAGCTGTGGTTGGCGAAGGGAGGGTGTATGCGAGGAGGTCAACGGAGGAGCATAAGCATGGGCGAAAGGGGTGGCTTGGAGACCTCTGGGGCGGATGTGAGAGGGGTGCTGGGAGGTGCATTCAGTGGAATAGGGAAGGGAAACGGGCATGGGAAAGGGCTGGGGGGTGGGGTAGGTTGGTGGTATGGGTTTGGTCGGAAGGGGTAATGTGACTTGGGTGGCGCAGTAAGGGTGAATGGCGTTAGAGGGAAGGGTTTGTGAGGAGAGGAAGATTCGTGAGGGGAGGAAGAGGATGAAAGAGAGGCGGTACTTCATACCGGTTTTAACTACAGAATAGAAGACACCAAACCGCCGAAATTCAGCTTTGTTCGCTTAGGTGTCTGGTTACTAAAACCCTGGCTTGGAGGAAGGTGATGAGGTGACAGTGGGAGCGAGGTAGGTTGAGGGAGACGACCCGGGATGGTTTCGGGGGGTTGAGTTTGGGTGTGCACTGGACGAATTGGAAATTTTCTTGTTGGTGTGGAAGAGAGGTAGCCGAGTCTGTCAGTAGGTGTGAATGGAGAGTGTGTAAGTAAGAGGGGAATGGTATAGACTGTAAGAGGTTCTGGGGGATGGATGGAGTTGGGATGGAGTTGGGATGTTTGATGTTAGTGGAAGGGGTGGAGTGAGTGGAGGGGAGAGGAGGGGGTTGAGGATGTTGAGGGGGGTGGAGTGGAGACTGAAGGGGAGATGATTAAGGAGATGGTTGAGAGGGATTTTTGGGTAGGGGAAGGTTTTAGCGGGAAATGTTTGGTGAGGGATTGTTGGGGTAAGTGTTGGTTTGAGCAGGAAATGGGTAGATAGACTAGAACAGTGGTGGGTACGCATGATGCATCTAAAATCCAAGATTTTCTTCAATATAGAGAGCGTAGAGAAGTCAACATGTTGAAGTCACAAATGGCCGAATAGGAGAGCTCTTTCTTAACAGCCGAGTACAATCCTTTGAATGTCTCGGTTGGCAATACCTCTCGATGGAAATGAGAGATCATCTCCAAAAGTAACGCCTCACCGAAATCGCGAGATTGCGCCATTGATGTAATTTCATAACCCCTACCTTTCTCCTTACGCTTCATGAAGTCTAATCTGAACCCCAGTCCCACTGCGGTTCTCAATCGCATGATGCAATTTGATCGGCCCTGGGGGCTCCATGTTTTCGATTTGATCGAAGCGCTGCAGGAAGCGGACGACAACGACTGAGGTCTCCATGAGGGAGAATTGTTCTGGATCCACGTATTAGCCACTTGTCAAATCCCTCCCACAGTTCCTGCACAGTCAATGCGGGTCGAATGGAATGGACACTCACGACCAAGACACATCCTCGGCCCAGCCCCAAACGGAATAAACTCCCACCCCACCTTCCTCCCCTCCCACCTCTCCGGTCGAAACGTTTCCACATCGTCCCCCCAGATGTCCGCCCGATGCTGCATCGCATACGTCGCAATCAGTACCTGCCTCCCCTTTGGCACAAAAATGGGCTGTTTGCCATCTGGGCCGCCTCCCCGCGGTAATGTCGTGTCCTGCGCCGCTACACGCTCGTTCAAGGGGATCACGGCGGCGACGCGGAAGGTCTCATTGATGCAGTAGTTGAGGTAGTGGCAGACACGGAGTTTCGCAAAGGAGATGTCGGCCGTGGAGTTGTGGTCGGTGCCGAATTGGGCGAGGATGGCGGAGCGCAGTTTGGCGTAGACGGCCGGGTGGCGCGCGAGGAAGTAAAAGACCCAGCCTAAGAGCGCGCCAGTGGTGTCGCGGCCCGCGAACATGATGGAGAGTGTCTCGTTGCGCAGTTCGAGCGGGTTTTGCGTTTCCTGGGCGAGTTCGTCGAGCAGGATGAATTTCTTTTTGTTGGTTGATTCGGTGGGTTGCGGACCGCGGCGGAGGCGCACTTGCACGAACCAATCGACGAATTTGTGCACTTCGGCGCAGTGCTCGTCAAAAGCTTTGGAGGTCATGAGCCAGTACCACTTGTAGAATGCGCCGCGCGTTTCAATCCAGTATTTTCCAGCGTCAAGGTGGGGACCGAGGCCTGCACGGTCGGGGCTGTCGATGCCTTTGAGGACGGGGAGTTGGGAACGAGCAGAGGGGTTTTGAGTGTACACGGAGTGGCCATAGATGAATTCAGTGACAGTATCGAGGGCGAAATTGTAGAGAAATGGTTGGAGGTCGACTGTTCCTGTCCAGCCATCTTGGCCAGGAAGCAGTCTGTTTGAGAGCTCTTTGGTGTGTTTCTCTGCAAGATCCAAATCCGAGACTTGCTCCCGCGAGAACTGAGGGCGCACTAAGGCTCGTGAGTGTTTCCACTGCTCTCCTTGCGAGGTGAAAATCCCTACTCCAAGCAATGGCTTCCAGCTCTGGGTTCTGTGGACACCGATGTCGAATTCTGGGGCTTGCGTGCCAAAAACAGCCTTGACATTTTCCGGGTCGCGAGTAACCAATAAATCGTAATCCAAAACACGAACTTGCACTGTATGGATATTCTTGCTCATCGCATCCATTGTATTCATCACATAAATGGGCCCCCGTTCTTCCTTGGTGGCCTTGAGACTCTCAAAGAATCTGCCCATGCCCAGCATGTCCTTCTTGGGAAGCATGGGTACGGCGCCGCATCCTCGGCGGGCAGCCTCGACGTTGTGACGCCTTTTCGCAATGCGAATTTGAACCAGCTTGTAAGCAATGAGAGCGACGGTGCCAAGCAGGAAAGTGAGCGGAGAGATGAGCTTCATCTTTAGATTTTAAACCTTGTGCAGTCCTACAGTATTCTACAGCTTCTGGAACGAGAGTTGGAGCAGCTTTGTTCAATGCTGTGAGAGTGAAAGAAGGACAAGGTCGACGGAGCGAAAGGTGCGAAACAAGATCTAAGACGCCTGTATCTAATCGCAAAGAGTGTCAGCATACAACTAATGTAGGTACCTTATCCGTCGCGGTGGACAATCGATTTGAATGGCCCCCCAGGAGCACTGCGCCAGGTGGCTCCAAGTCTGGTTACCTCGAGTCTACATTCGCCGATGTTGAGGTGCTACACAGAACGCCATTCCATCATCTTCCCAAGCCACTGGTGTATTCCGGTGTAATGGTCGGGGTAACGTCTCGTGCGCGATGAGCGTCCAGAAGCTCGTTGTCAATTCATCTGTGGCTGAAGATTGTTGTTGTCCTTTGTCGGGTGGATTTTCAATGCATCATGTGTGGGGCCTGTTGAATTCCCAATCAAGCGTTCCACTCGTGTTCCTCTTCCCGGGTTATACAGACAAGCCAATCAAGGCATGAACCATGGTAGACCGCAATCAAGTCCGATGCACTGATCGTCTATTTTCCGTGTCATCGCATCTTCATTCGTTGGTCGTGCATCTGCGATGCATCGGAGTGGAAGCGAAGAAGGAAAACTTTGATAAGGGGCCCTTGTATAAGGTTTTGGTGCGCTTGCCCGGAAAGACGGTAGAAGTTAGTCTGATAGCGTCTCGACCGAGTCCTACGGGCCGTACCCAATCTCTCTCCAACAGGGGGCTAATGGTATCCAAATATCTCCCTACGAAGCCCCTTGACCTATGTATGGAAATATTCGTGATATTGCTAATATAGCTCAAGACTAGACAGAAAGTTGAGTGCAACTTTATATCAAAAGCGGAGTTTCGTTCACCGGCGATCCACGTACTGGCCTCGCCATCCTCCAGTTCCAAAGCTTCATCCTTCAGGTATCTGATAACCTTCTAAAAACCCGAACCTCGGTCCAACTGCCGAAAGTACTCCAGAAGGTGTGTTTGACGTCCCGGCACCATTCTTCCCTGCAAATTCTGATAGAGGCTTTGGTGTCGGAGAGACCTGCATGTTCCAATGCGGCAAATACAGGCTGTCCATCCTTTGTACAACGTCAAGTTGTGGAAGCTGCGGCTGGCCGATATATGGCCGTTCCATTGGCTGAGAATATGGCTGACATTGGCGAAGGTTGGCTGGATTACGGTTTTTTTGCCATCATCTGTCATCCCCCCAAACCTTACTGTTTCCTTGCGTCGTCGTCCCGAACCAGTCGGATCGATTTGGGTAATCACTGGTCGATTTCGTTCACTGGGCCGTATTAGGCGGTTCCATTCTGAACCTTCAACGTTATCAGGAGAGCTGATTGCTTGGGTATGAAACTCCTCTTCTGGCAATCACCCTGGTCATCGGACACAGTAAAGCCGAAACGGCTGTGTATCTCGTATTACCGTTGTGAATGTGTTGTGAGCGTCATCGAGACGCTTTCCGTATTCTTAAATAGTTCGTAGCCGCCCTTAACAGCCATCCAATTCTGACGTTCTTTCGCCAGCCTTCCAACCTTTCTCAACTGGTGTTCCGTAAAGATGTTTCACACTTTTGCCTACCTTCTCACCATATTCTTACTTCTCCCCAGCCTGCACGCTGCACCAACGGTCTCTCCGAAGAACAAAAATGCGACAGAGCTCAACGACCCAGACTTCGGCCCCATTCCAGGCGAATCACCCTACTACACCAGCTATAACGGCACAGCAGTCCCTTTTCCTGGCAATTACACCACTACCATTCCTCCCACAAAGAGCGGCCCTCCTGGCGCTGATGACCTCCTCTTCCAGAACCTTCTCGGCGCGGAGTGGGCTATCTTCTTCTTCTACCAATACGGTGTAGATACCTTCACCGCTGCCGACTTTGTCAAGTCTGGATTCCCCAAAGACACCTATGCAAGGATCGTAGAGATCCGCAACAATGAAGCCGGCCATGCTCGCATTTTTCAGGAGGCAATATCGGAAACGTCGTACAAGCCCGCCCCTTGCAAGTACAATTTTGGCATCAAAGATGCTGTGGGATACCTTGCGGCCCACACTATTGTGGAGATCTCCAGTATGGCCTTCCTCACCGGCCTTATCCTCCAAGCAAAGTTAGACTCGTCCAAACAGGCACTGCTTGCCATCGGTCAAGTCGAGGCACGGCACACAGCTTGGGGATTGATGGAGGCCTGGAAACAATCTCCCTTTGGAGGGCCAGTTGATACCGCCTTTCCGTACGCGAACGAAATCCTGGACACAACACGTGTATACATTGTTCCTGGCTCTTGCCCTCCTGGCAACCCCTCGTACCCATATCCTAGTCAGAACCTGCCCACGATGACCTACATTACCAATTCGTCGACATTGTTACCTGGATCTTCTGTCACGTTGGCATTTCCCAATCCCAAGAACCAACCGAAGTTCGCATCCGGCAAGGAATACTATATAGTCTATTTCCACGGATTGAGAAACATCACCGTACCTTACGATCCCAAGACAAAAGCGTCAAAGGTTCCCAACTTCGAAGCAAGAGGCGTAATTCTCGCTCTCCTTACCGATGCACCGGGCGCGCCGACACTGGAGAGCGTCAAGGCGGGCCCCTGGATTATCATCGAGCAGCCGGTACAGCTGAATCAGGGAGTCTGAGTATTGCTGCATTGTACACATTCAGACATAATGAGGGCTTGGAAATCAATCATAGCGCATATTACTGCGCAAAAGGGAGCATCTAAAAGCACATGGGTTCTTTGGTGTGTAATATATGACCTTGGCGGTACAAATTTTCCTCCCACTAAGATATTATAATGGTGAGCTGTGGGCTGGTATGAGAGATGGCATGCAGTTGTTGACCCACAGATCATGTACCATTAAAAGCAAAGAGAGAAAGCTCGATCGATCAATAATACATGTGCATGAACAGTGTCAATCAGGAATATGATATCTGCGTTTTGTTCGTACAATCTCAGGATAGCATGAAAGAACCATCAGAGTTCTCCAGGCTTACCTTAGAAGAAAGTGAGATACTTGCCGCGCGAAGAATGCGTCGGAACACGCAGACCGAGCGAAAAACGTGGAAGTCTGATTGGGTGGCCTGCAAGGTAAAAGATGGGGCAACCTTAGAGTTTGACTGGAATAAGCCATGCAGGATGAGCCATGTATGAGTAGCGGGGACGTCGATCCAAGCATGGTGGATGCAGCTTCGCGTTCAGACCCAAAAGTCGATCATTTCGTAGCATGTTCGAGACAATCGGAGGTTTTGACGATGATAGATACACTTGTCCAGGAAGCTCAAATAGATCCATTTCCTTTATCTAGTAACCCTTTGGCATGCGATGTTGGTAGGGGAGTTATTTTGTACTTCATCATCAGCTCGGTGGCTGACCACTTATTTGATTTTGATTTCTTTGATGCACTGGCGATAAATCAGAAAATCGAGTCTAGTTGGCTACAGAGTGTGTGTCTTATTTAGAACTCGGCAACTCCATCATTTTTCTTCCTTTTGATGTGTGGGCCTGTTGCTTCGGCCTTGTCTCCGAATTCCGAAATGTACGTTCGAAGATTGTCCCATGCCTCTTATGTTATGTTACCATACGCTATCTTAGCTTTGCCCAATATAACACTAGTCCGCTAGCCACATACAGTATAGTAAGGTAATAAGGTACGGAGTACGGAATACCTTAGTTCCTAAGGTCCGGTAACGGTCGATCATCATACTCTACTGGACTCGCAATTGAGCAAGCAACCTGTCCTCATTTCTCCTGTGATCAACCTCCGCTCATGCTCCGTCTCAGTCCCAGATGCCTCACCGCTATCTACTGCATCAAGCCGGCTGTGCGAGCGCGAGTGTTTCACTCCTCGACAGCTGATTTCGTCAATTATGGTGTAAACGGGGAACTGGTTACCAGGAAGGTGTCTATCAGGATTGGTGACCCGGGAGATTCCTATGTGATGATCCCACCAGAGATTGGCCACGCCCTCCAAGCTGGCACCTCGCTCATCAATGGCCCCACTCTCACCAATGGCTGTGCGAGATATGCACTGAATTTCTTTCATGACACGCAACACTTCGCCCATGGTAAGTTAGCCCCATTACGTCGGGTCTATGAGCTTTGCTAAGCCTCTCAACTGCTAGGAGTGCCGCCCATTTATCCTCGCCTCATAATCCCCCAACAGCTTCCCCCTCGATCCGCCTCCAATGTGAGCCCAGCGACACTATATCCTGATGGCTTGCAACATACAATTGCTATAAGTGGTACTCCTGATGGTAAAACTTCTGTTCTTACTGCAGCTACATGGCAGCTTCTGACCTTAAACAGCGGGATTTGCAGAACTCGCGAGCACTATTTCGCCAAACATCAAAGCCGTGCTGGAAAAACTGAAGGACATGTAGTTGTGGAGTGTTGTGGATGTCTATACTGGTAGCCAAAAACCTTTAAAGGCGCTTCATGTGAGCAGTGGATTGTGCAATCGTCATCATAACCAGCAACTCACCTAAAGTGGACGTATGTCTCGTTTTGCGACCTACATCCCGCTTGAAGAACGTCCCATGTCAATGGACTTCTCCACCGTTTGTGAATCCCGAAGCATACAGGAGATGTGTCGTTACCGTTCACGATGAAGCGGATGGATATCAGACCGAGTGCAACCCGTTAATATTCAATGGCTGCATCTCTATAGGTTTCCACATCGGCGCCCCATTCTTCAGTCGCTGTAGCCATCGATTGATACAATTGGCCCAGTTGCTCGGCGGTCCATGCATTAGTACACACCGCAACATGCGCGTCCGCTAGCTGTTGGATGACACAATCGTTGGTACTGTTCGCCTGCAGTGGTACTTTCTGGAGGATGTACCCGTTGATTTTGAGAAACATGTCTGCTGCCACAAGCGCCGTCCGTTTGTTGCCATCTTGGTAAGCGTGATTTTTCATAATACTCACAGAGAGGGCTGCGGCGAGTTGGAACACGTTGTCTTGGTTGGTGTAGTATTCAATATTCCTTGGCGAGTGTACTGCCGACTCCAACAAATTTGGCTGGGAGAGTAGAGGATTCGGGTTGATCTGAGTAGTATGGAGCCGCTGTATTTGAGCAGTTGTCAAGAAGCGCAAGGCCTTGCTCGCGATTTTGGCGGCCATTGTGAGTTGAAGCGGGATTGAGGAGTAAATCAATTCTTATACTCGCGATATTGATCGAGCCGCTGGAGGAGCCGGGTACGAGCAAGAATAGAGGATGGAGGTACGGCGTCACGAGCGATTGCTGTAGTGAACTAAGAATGATTAACAATCAGCAGGCACGAACAACACTATATCCTTGGTTACGGAGTATAAAGTAATTCAAACCCTTTTTTACACGGATGCCGAGGGGGCCACTATGAGGTAGAGGACGTAAGGTACTGAACGACGAAGTCTTATTAAGCGAATGACGCGTGAGCGTTCAACTATGCATCCACGCTGTAAGACACGAAGCGTTACTGAATAGGCATACCGATGTTTATTTTATCCTCAGATCGCTCTGAAACTCCTTACCTCGCTATCGATATCAAGAGCGTATTGAAAAATTGTGGGAAATTTTGCTGTTGGGCCAAGAAGAACATGGACCTAGTAAAGATAGGCAGAATTCACGAATACTGAACGCAAGACCTCGAACCTTAATGAACTGTTTTGAAGGACTTGTAGCTGTGAAGGTGTGTACATTCCGTGAAAGGTACGATGAGGCACTTATCCAGTGGGTTCATGACAAGGAAGGTCGTGCGTGTATTTCCAAGAATTTGCGAGCACGGTACGAGTCGATGAAATATACTATAAATTACTCAAGTGCTTAAAGACGAATCATGTGCTGGTTTATAACAATAATCAGGCAGGTTTTGTTCTCATGGTGGCGTCCAGAGCCTTACTAGATACGGTGTTCAGCGACATATACTAGACTCAGGACGTGGCAATCACAATACACGTCTTGCTACAAGTACTTTGAGGAACTTGAAGCGAAGTTACTGACCGCAGTCCGCATTACGCCAGCATGTTTGATCAAATGGAAACCTGTAGTATTGAGCTGAATGATTAGAGCTCATTGTCTACGCTACAATACCAGGCACTTGGTCATGATGAACTTGAAACGTGCCTTACTGAGAGCACATCTAGGCTGATAATCAACAAAGAAGCGAGCTAGTGGAACTCTCGGAGAAGAAGAGAGGTTCAACAGATGAGTGTGAGCCACGGACTTAATCTATTCCTCGAGCTATCGACTCGAATGTCCTTGTTTTGTGACGCTTGTGCTATTGATGCTGGATCCGCCAGCGTCTATCCCATTTTGCAACAACTTCGCTATCTTACGTACCTGAAATGTTGGCATGTGGATAAGCCATTGCTCGTCAACGCATGTGCTTAATACCTTCACCTGAGGCTCCCGATACTTGCCGGCTATTACCTGCTCGGGCACGTGGAACCTCGCCGACTCGCTCCCGCCCATGAAGAAGCGTGGTTTTGTTACAGATGTAAAGATCACAAGAATTGAGAACCAACTTCCGCTGGTGGCTATCACGTCGCATGATTTCTTCGAGCTTCTGATGCGCAAGCCGTGCCATCTTGAAATCATCCTATGGCGCTAGCAATGACCCTGTCAGGTTTGGATGCCAACGCAAACGCTTGATTTCGTTGAGAGAGCTAGGTTGCATTGTGACTGTGGCGTCTACTGTTGCCTGGTACAATGGAACCCCATTAAAGCGAGAAACAAGACCAATAGCAATTGGGGCTGTGCACAGGTGCTTGAACAAATCTGGGTTCTCTACCTTGAACGTGTGCAGTGCGGCAAGGCTCGAAACCCAGGTGTTTTCGCTTTTACCTTCTGAATTTTAGATGCAATGGTCTGGACTGGCGAATCATAGAACGCATGCTCGGTGTGGGGAAGTAGCACTTGCTTGATATCATAATTCGGAAGCTCCGTTTTTTTTGCATCATAACTATGGGAGGATACACTGAAGGTCGTATCTGCACCTCGGATAGATAGGATGAGCCCAGACACCTCCGAAAAGCTGGTTTAATACCCGTGTGGTAATGTTATTTTGGTGGTCGCGCTTCTGGTCTTCCTCGATGTTGGGGGCTGGAAGATCAACGATTTTCAGTATTCCAGGCGCAGCTGTGTCTAACAGGTCATCGAGGACTCGGAGTCGTAGCATGTTCGGGTCCTTTCCCTAATCGGGTGATCTCATGATACGAAATTCTTGGAACGTTTAGTGTGTTTACGAGCCATCCTTTCCCAGATTGAGGATTCTTTGATGCCACTAAGTTTAGAAAGTAGAGGCGCTGCAACCAATGGCGCCATTACACGAAGCCATGAGGTGGGGAACTACGAGCTCTTTCCGTCGTCCCAACAGAGAGACAAAGCGATACCAAGCCCGCGACCAGTACGTCGACCGCTTTGGACATGAGCAGTAGAGTTTGACTGACAGAAGGCAGTCTCAGCATTCCTGGATGGCCCTTCGTTAAACCGCGCATCATGTAGTCACTGTGCGTGAAAAGGTAAACGTAGCATCCGAGAATTCAACTGTGACTTTATTCCCATTTGTGCACTTGTTGCAATTTAACTATGAGATCCGAAGATATCAGGCCGAGTGGCCTAGAGCACTTCTTGACGCCATCGAAACTGCAACCTGAGAAGACTTCAAAAACTTCTTAGCAAGACACAGTGTGATTAGAAGAGAAGATTTTGAAAGATTAGGCTACTGAGATAGTCCGAAGCTACTGAAACCAACGATCAGACCAGAGAGCCTTATGAGACTTGGGAGCAAATCGATTGCTACGCGCCCCTTGAAAGGTCGTTTACTACGATGCTACCTCTGCAAACACGCGGTAGTGGTGCTTCTCTATTCTCTGTCACCATGAGCTTACTGAATTTCCTACGTTCAATGTCAATAGCCGCATATAAGGACCATCGCAATCGCAACACAGTCAATTGCTTTTCCCTCACACGCTACTCATGCGCTAGCGCTTCACCAACTACCAGCCAGAGACAAGTCCTGAGATATAGAAAATGCTAAACACTCGGCTTCCATTGACACGGAGAACCCTAAGTCGTAACTAAGATATGCTTCTATACTTTCCCATGCTTGAACTTATCAACAGCCTTTCCCGCGGTCTAGAGTACTGCTATGTGCACAGAATAATCTACAAGAATACGTCTAAGACCGTTCCTATCTCTGCGGCCAAACAAAATAATATATGAAGCAGCAAACAAGCGAAGAAAACCATTGAAAGCCTAGTAAACCAAGAAACAGAGGGAGCAGTCTTTAACCAAGTGTCGGACAACACGTACGATGCAACAGCTGATCTGAATACCTAAATACCACCGAAAGTCATGGCCTAGTACTTCTTTGACGATCTCTGATTTCGATTCATTATCTCCCTGTCGCCGAGCAGACGATACTTCGCGTTGGTAACCGGCACAAGACCGGGGGAATAACTCGAATTTAGGTTGTACAAGGCGACAAGGTCGCGTTAAGATGACGAAGCAAATGAAAAATCCGCCTTCTATTCTGGAAGTATCGATTTGCACAATACTCGATATCGAAATTTCGTATAAAGGAGTGTCATTTCAGTAGTAGCTCAGCAAAGAAATTCGATCATCGGTCTGGCCCCAGCCATGGAATCGGGACCGTCCGTCCATACTTTTTCGAGACGATCAGAATTTTCTGCCAATTCATCAACTGGCACCAACTTCCAGTCTTTTCGTCGAGTGGTTGGCGCAAAGAATTCTAAGCCGACTGACCGTAGCATCGCTCCACAAAATTCGGTCGAGAATCCCTGCATGGCTTCGTCGATCATGGCTAAGATGGTATGCCGCAGTGTATATCTGATGATAAGCTTTGTCTGTGGACAGGCCAGTCCTCTGACTACGAAGAAGAAAACTAACGAGTCCTTCCCCATGTGGCTCACTTGATCAAGCAATCTCGCCGAAAGGTGAACCTTCGGGACATGGTAAGGTCCAGGAGGCGACGCCAACTCAAACATGTGATCATACTCACTGAGGGCATTGAAAATAGTACTCTCGCGGAGCCAACAATCTAGGATGCCTGAATTTATGTGGTTGGAGAATTTATTCAACCATCTGTTCGGGTTGTTATTGTAGCATCGGAGGATGGGCTGCTCGTATGTGCCGAGGAAGAAATAACCAGAGATGTTGGGGTTCCGGGTGTTTGAGAGTAGTTCTATGGCCTGTTCCGCGTTCACGGGAGTCGGAGCGATGGCTGACCAGGACATATTCAGGATTGACAGAGTATGGTATTGAATGCACTAAAATTGCAATGCGGTATCGAATACTCATTGCAAGAGCTAAACTAATGGGGTCATGGCTGAGGTTAATTGAATCGAGTTTCATTGTCTGAATATTGGGTTCTTTGTTCGAAGACAAATGCCTTCATATCGGATCTGAAGCCTCTTACTCAGAACAATGGGACTTTCCATGTCTCTTCAGCGTGATCGTTAGCTTTACTAAAAGTCTGTCTAACCGATGAATGATACGAGGTATTGCCAAAATTTTGCATAGCTATGAAGGCCGGCGGAGAGCTCTAAATTATGCAAGGTGTTATGTAGAAAGATTTATATGTGATCTATTATTCTCTTCTACAGATCCTCGTCCAACTATCGAACAGTCAATTTATTTCTTGCACGAAATAAAGTCTCTGTTGTTTCGCACAGACCCAAATTTTTAGCTTATAGCCGGCATGTACTCAGGACGTTACTATGATACTTCTCCGTCTAAAGAGCGCTTGTAGGACTCAGCTTAAAAGTAACACCATATATGTGGGCAGCTATCTCCTCGGCAGTGAATTCTGCCAAGGTAGCACAAATCTTAGTAGCAACGGCTGCGCTGGACGAAGAAGCCTCTCGTCGCGTCATCGCTACATCTACAATCAATATTTCACTCAATGGCAGTTCCACCCGTTTACGCAGTCCGAAACTGATGTCGCAATGTACTATGCCATCATGGTCAGTCTATCCACATGCGCGGTTGATGGCTGCCCAAACGTGCGCAACAAGGGCGTCATGGCGGCTCACAGAGATGAGGTTTCCTGTCGCATGTCGAACCTTGTCAATCTACGCAGGACTGAAATGAACGATAGTATGGGAGATTTGAGTAGTGTCTTCTAGTCCTTCCAGGGAATAGGGGTGCTTGAAGCGACTTTTTCTTTGGCAGCTGGATGGTTGGCAATGGCGGCAGGAACGGCGGTTGTCACAGAAGGCCAGGGGCAGTTGGAGGCAGAAACCCACCAGTCGTAGCGATGGCTGGGGAGAGACAATGCTGTCCAGAGTAAGTCAGGAGACGGGGTGGCAGCGTCAATATCTCCTGCTGCTGCTGCATCAATCAATGATGACTGAAAGTTGGCGGACAATTTAGGCAACGGTCCTTTTGTAAGCGTACTAGAGTTAATCTTTGTCTAATCTCGAACAAAGCAGGGAATCGATTAGGTGTCTGCCAAGGGATGAGAAATCCCAACGGCCATGTCTGTTCCTTCGTATACGAAAGTGGTAACCTGGACCACCATCGGGGGGACATCGGAGTCTGGTACTGTAGATTTCCCAGATGCGAGGGTTATTGCGCGAAACGGGACGTCTTCACGAGGTATCCCGTCATCTCTCCACCAAGGACCTTTCGATTTTGATCAAGACTTGGGACTACGGCATGCACTGTGGAAGAAGATCTCGCAATCCTGAATTCAACGCCGGGTCCGATGGAAATCCGTGGCAGAGTTCAACTCGGCCATAGCGTTGGCGGTGAAGATGGCCTCCACTAGGCTGAAATGGTACCATGCGCATTCGCTCACTTCATTGAGAGTAAGAGTCTAGGGTTCTTCGAAGAGTCACGCGAAGATGTGTGAGATGAAGTTTGGCAGATGAGTCTAGTCTATCATAAGGGGCATCGATAAACCAGATGGCGCCGCAAACAGTGAACCCTGCGATTGTGGCATCGATGATTGAAAGTAGTATTCGCGTGCCTATGAACTCGTTGATAGAATTGCGAAAGAGATGAAGTCTTTCCTCGATCGAAAATCAGACATGTTGCATAAGATCGCTCGTAGACAAAAGATGCATGTGATCATCAAGTAGACATCGTTATCGATGCTGTCAAGATCTTTGTTTGTAAGAGTAAATTCTATGGGTTACGAAATCCTTATGTTCGTTTGAATATGACTCAATGATCTGTATATACCTAATCTCAGCTGTAAGACATCAATATGTCATCTTAGATTGACAAATCCTCGTTAATAAGCACAGAGATTTTGTCAATGAAAACATTGAAGCACACACAGAATTGAAGTTGAGCACAAATAGAGTCTAGCCTGTTACAACCGCGTTACAGAGCACGTCGAAGACATTCAGGCGTAGTATTATTTCCTTCACCTACTTACTTGGTAGACTGAACACTGAGAGAGAACAAATTTGTCGATGGCCCGAGGCAGCGAAGCTTCTCTGCACATATACGTGAAAGACTGTCAATGGGTGCGATTTGGCTCGACCGAGTAGGTTGAGAAAGATATTGCGAGTGGGAAGTGATTTTGTTATGGTGGGAATGCAGCACAGCAACCATTTATAAATCATCCCTTGTTTGACTAATCTTAGTGCCGTGACTGTGACATTCCATGACCTTAGGACGAGCTAAGCAGGTTTCACATAGACGCCTAGACGTTGCTAGGCGCTCTCAAACAAACGTTTCGAACTGGAGACACCGTGATAGCCATTTCAAGGGTGCTTCGTAATGCTCTCTGGCCTCATAAGCTCCTTGCTCAACGCAAAGGCCTGCGGCGTCTGCTCAGAAAGACTCAGTGAATCCCGGTCAGCTCCATGCTTCAACAGCCACGCCACAGCAGCAACTTCACCGTTGGCAGCAGCAAAGTGTAGTGGGGATTGAGAGGCTAGCAGCTCTTTGGGTTCATAGTAGATGCTCTCGACACTCAGCCGCTCGTTGAAATCGGCACCATACCTTGCTAGCGTTTCAAGCAGGTCGATGGACTCACATTCGCCGGTAACTAGGATGGCGTCAGACTGCGAAAGCCGTGCGTCATGTTCCTGTTGATTTACGAATCGGCCAAAATCTTGTTATACGAGGACACGAGGGTAGAAAGGCATATAGATATATTTGACTGAACTATCTAGTAGGTAGAGCATGCGGATGAAGGAAGAAGTGGGCGAAGGGTAAATACTCATTCACTAGCGTCGGATCAATAGAGTAAGTCATAGTTAGCGTGCCCCGAAACCTCGTAGATACGAGTACCTGTTCCCAGCCGTCGTCTTGAAACTGTTCAAACCTCAGCCTTGTTACAGGCGCAATCCCAGAGTCAAATTTGATGACTCAAGTCTCAAATCAGTAGCTAATTTCTGCATGCAGCAATGTGACGAAAATTCAATTGCTGGTGACGAAGCAACTCTCTGAGAGCTGTGACGGAAACATAACACCAAGGAGCAATGTTTGCCTGATTCGATTTTCCAAGCTTTCAGCTCATCACTAAGTGCAACTTCTTCACGGTCAACGAAATGCTTGTATCGTTGTATGCAAAAGTCTGATTCAGTTTTCGAGTTTTAGCGAATTTGGCGGGAAAAACACACAAATCAGCCTCAAATTTGATGCAAATAGAGCAAATACCTAGATATCATTCTCACATTCTCAAAACATTTCAAAGCTTTATTTTTGAAGCTATACAAATCTCAATCTCACACGAAGACAATTCTGAATTCTATCTATCATGCTTCAAGCTCTTACTCAGAATCTTAGAGATGAGATTCAATTTTACCTAGCTTGTGATGATAGCACAACGTTCATACACAAAGTCACTCATGTTATCAGACAGCAGATCAATTGTATGTGTAAAAAACATTTTTATTTCAGCAATGTAATGTCTGCGCTTGATATGATTGATAGATCAAAGATTTTGAATGAGTATCATGCTCAGAAGTTTCTTGACTTTCTCAATCAATGATTCATCGTTTATCAGAATGACATGATCTGATTTTTGTATGACGAGTTTTGTTAGAAATCTGTCTAGAGCGAGTCAGATAGAAGTATCATTTAACTAAAAGATAAATGCTAAGAAAGAAAGATAGCTACAGAAAAGAAGCTGATTACATATGTGTATTTCTCAGTCGACGCTAGACTCAATAAAAACTAGTCAAGATGATGAAGTGAGAATAAATCTGACAAGATTGAAAGTGTTAGAACACGGCTCGAGTAGAGATGAGAACTACGACGAATAAAGACGTAGTTCACAGCATGATGAACTCTGACCTAGTAAGATCATGATCACGTGCTAATGATTCGTTATATGAGATCATTGAAATCATGAAGCGACTCTCATGATCAAGGGTCTGAATCGACGAAGTCACTCAGCGACTCAGGCGATCGCACGAATCTTCTATGTCTATATAACGATGGTCGTTCTCTTAGATAGAAGCTTCGTGCTCAACTCATGTAAGTAGTCAATACATATTATTGTCTCAGCTATCTTCAGACCTCAAGTCTAGTAATAGTGATTACTGTTTGATCTCTGTATATACCTTGTGTTGTTAAAGGAACAATCGTTACACTTTGAGCATCACTCTTTCACAAGATATCAGAGATGTTCATTCCCTTCAGTCATGTCTAGTCAGTCAGAACGAGTCACGCTCAGTCAAGAAGCAAGCATCTTCAGCGCAGATAAGATCAAGATCTCAACATCGAACTTGTATCACGACGATCAAGATAAACTCGAAGCATATCTGATACAGATAGAGCTATACGTCAAACGACACTCATTTCAGTTCAAGTTCATCGAGAACAAAGTACTCTTTGCATTCATCTATCTAAGAGATAATGCATTCACATGATTTCATCATTATCTAACGAATTATCTGCAGAAGAAATCAGA